>JADMIO011575546.1_pt1 | contig 91666 bp, 77 predicted proteins | sample 8958161 | NCBI WGS metagenome assembly JADMIO01 (sample SAMN16585339, study PRJNA669376) | soil metagenome | isolation source: Crop rotation soil | place: USA: Cullars Rotation, Alabama | collected 2011
CGCGACAACTTGTCCACGTGGAATTCTAAGCTTAGGATCCCAATGTGCTGGAAAGGGAAACATAGTAACCCGGCAGTAATGCTGATAATATTAAATAAGAGATGAAAAATACCGGTTTTTAAAGCCTGGCGGCTTGAACGGATCGTTGCAAGTAAAGTGTCGGCGCATGTTCCTAATTCTGCTCCAAGCATTACGGCTATTGCTCCAGGGAGTTCAATCAATGCTTTTTTTGCAAGCGTTATTACTATTCCAACAGTAGCGCTTGACGATTGGATCACTAAAGTTACAAGCGCACCCGTTGCCGCACCTTTTACAGGATTGTTAAGATTAGCCATGACCTGCGTAAAAAATTCATTGTCCCGAAGTGGTTCAACAGAACGTTCCATCGTATATAGTCCAAAGAAGAGGATGCCAAAATATAGTAGTGCTTTAGCTCCCTTTGATAACTTCTCATTGCCTGAGAAAAAGCTCAGAAACAACCCGATAAATATGGGGATAGGAGAGAATTTACCAATGTTGAAAGCTATAAGCTGTGAAGAAAAAGTAGTACCGATATTAGCCCCTAACACGATCCCAATTGCCTGCCGGAAACTAAGCACTTTTGCGTTTACAAGTACTATGGCAAGAATGATCACTGCGGAAGAAGAATCAAGCAATATTGTTACAACCATACCAGTAAGAATAGCACTGAATATATTGGATACAAATTTCTCGATCAGCAACCGGGTCTTTCCCCCTAACAGTCCCGTGAGTACGTTAGAAAGTCTGCTCACTGCGTACAGGAAAAGCCCTAAACCCCCTAAAATCGATAAGATTGTTTCCATCTCATAAGGTTATAAGATTGAATATACCAACTCGATTTCTATTAAAAAATAATCGCCACGCAGATCAGTGTTATATTATTATTACCAATTTTAGAATAACCCTGAAATAAAACCAAACCCTGTTTCCAGGTTGCTTATAACTCGTTAATCTTCCTTCTTCAGGAACGCCATCACTGCAACCGCAAATTGGGGTGTTTGTAAAGCATGATTATGATCACCAGGTATAACAACTTTCTGCGCTTTTGGAAACATCATGGCAAGTTCATCAGCAGAACCATTAACCATATCGCTGTCGCCGTGGATCACCAGCACAGGTTTTTTAATTTTTGCCAATACTTCTTTGGATGTTGACGGCTGATATTTCTGTAGCAAGGCGAGCGCCTGCTGGTCAAGGCCGGATTGCTGTACATACTGAACCATGCCATGTAATGACGCAACTGTGTCATACGCAAGAGCCTGGCAAAACTGTATGCGCCGCGGCCAGTTGGGATTGGTAAAATCTGCTCCCATTCCACCCAAAACGGCCTTTCGTATTTTTTTATCCCAAACCAATAATCTTGCCGTTATAATAGAACCTCTTGAATATCCAACCACATCGTATTTGTAAATGTTAAGGTATTTCATCAACAGCATTATATCTTTTGTTTCTGCATCATATTGATAAGCTTCTTCATTATGCGGCTTTCCTGATTTGCCGTTTCCCCGCAGGTCAATCAATATCACTTTGTTTCCCGCTGAAACCAGGCTGTCGAACAAAGCTGTTTTCTTCCATGAAGAGCTATTTACAATAAACCCATGAACCAGCAAAACCGGGAAACCGCTACCATGTGTTTCATAGTAGATCTTTGTACTGTCGAATGATGTGAAATAACCTGAATCCGCTAATACCTTTTCCTGCCCGCGAGCGTTTGCTTTTATACAAAAGCATGAAATACAGGCGATAATTAAATTACGCAAACTGTTAAGACTTATATTCATTATTATAGGTGATTGTTTAAAAATAGAGGATTGCTTTTAATATTCATTCACATCTGCCGGCATCTTTAATTAATTGTTTCATAAATTGCCTTTCATAAAAAATTTACGACCTGCATATTTCGGATATTTGCCATCCAAAAAAAATCAAAATTATATCATGCGTTTATTAAGAACTATTGCATTGCCGGTTTTTATTCTCTTTACTTTTTCAGCAAAAGCACAAACAAGTGTTAACGTAAAAACATGGTACCTGCAGGATTCTGCCACGGATAATATTGAAGGCATAAGCCTTAACAAAGCTTATGCATTTCTGAAGGGCAAAAAATCAACACCTACCATCATTGCCGTAATTGATTCCGGTATTGATACAACGCATGAAGATCTTGAAAAGATTCTATGGACAAATAAAAAAGAAATTCCCGGTAATGGCATTGATGATGATAAGAACGGATATATTGACGATGTGCACGGATGGAATTTCCTGGGCAATAAAAACGGCAAGAATGTTGGCAAAGCCTCAGATGAAAGATCAAGGGTTTACTATAAATACAAAGATCGTTATGAAGGAAAGGAGATTGATACCAGTGCTTTAAGCGTTGATGAAAAATGGGCCTATAGGGAATGGGTAAAAGCCTCTGCCGATATGACCATTTCGAGCGATGAGCAAATGGAAGTTATGATGCTGGAAGCGCTGGATAAAACATTGCGCAAGCAGGATGCAGTATTGCAACAGGAACTTGGTAAAAAAGAATATTCATTAAGCGATCTTGAAAGTAGTCAAAACCTTAGCATACAGGGCAAACAGGCAAAAACAAGCTACATCAATATTTTAAAGATTGAACAGGTTGACAGCGCCACTACCAATACTGCAATACTCGAAGATCTTGAAGAATATCTTAGCGCAAAGAAAAGCTCAATTCAGAATAAAACGACTGCACCACCCGATTACCGCGCTTTGATCATTAAAGATAATTACTACGATATTACTGATAAATATTACGGTAATAATGATATAATGGGTCCTGATGCAGATCACGGCACGCATGTATCGGGCATAATAGCAGCGCAGCGTGATAACAACATTGGTGTAAACGGAATAGCAGATAATGTGCAGATAATGATGATACGTGCGGTGCCCGATGGTGACGAATACGACAAAGATGTTGCACTTGCAATTAAATATGCTGTTGATAATGGGGCAAAGGTTGTGAATATGAGTTTTGGCAAAGGCTTTTCTCCTGAAAAAAAATGGGTTGATGAAGCTGTGAAATATGCTGAAGACCATGATGTTTTGCTGGTACATGCAGCAGGCAATGAATCAGAGAATATAGATTCGGTTGATAATTTCCCTAACCCGAATTACCTTTATTTAAAAGGTGCTCCTAATAATTATATTACAGTTGGTGCTTATGGCGCTCCATCTGTTAATAACGGAAATTCTATTGCTTATTTTAGTAATTATGGAAAAAACTCGGTGGATGTTTTCGCGCCCGGAGTGAGAATTTATTCTACTGTTCCGCATAGCTATGCCTATCATGACGGCACAAGTATGGCATCGCCTGTTGTAACAGGTATTGCCGCGTTGATCCGTTCTTATTACCCGCAGTTAAGTGCTGAACAGGTAAAATATGCTATCACCAAATCAGTAAAAAACAACAATAATAATGTAAATAAACCCGGTGAATATAACAGTGATGAAGAAACGCAAATGAGTGAACTGACACTGAACCCGGGTTTTGCCAACGCAGCTGCAGCAGTTGAACTGGCATCAACTCTAAAACCTGAAAATAAAAAGAACCAGGAGAAAAACAACACCAAAGGCTTGCAGAATAACCTTGAAAAAAATTAATAATGGCAAGACCACAGCAAAATGAATCTGCGCCGTTTTATCATAAATATATTGCGATGGCGTTAGGCAATTCTGTAAGTGAAGTTGTGCATAACCATGCTTTTGATCTGCAGGAATTTTATAACAACCTTCCCGATGAAAAAGCTGATTTTGCTTACGCTGAAAACAAATGGACTATAAAACAGGTGCTGCAACATCTTACAGACGCAGAACGTGTTTTTGCTTATCGTGCCCTGCGTATAAGCCGCAATGATGAAACACCTTTAGCTGCATTTGATGAGAATGCTTATGCCGAAAATGGTTTTGTAAACGAAAGAAGTTTGTCTTCTTTAAAACAGGAATTTAATGCAGTTCGTGCTGCAACCGATATGTTTTTACTTTCTTTGAATAATGAACAAACAATGCGCCTTGGCACTGCTTCCAACAAATCGGTTTCCGTTAATGCATTGGCGTTTATTATCTATGGCCATCTTCTGCATCACCAGAATATTTTGCAAGAACGTTATGGTGTTTAGATAAAAATCTTTTTCCCTTTAACAACCTGCTTTAAAAACTTATTTATTCAATCATAATTCCTGGAGAATTTGATTGGGCCTGTTTATTTTTTCCAGAAAAGTTTCCGGCATACATAGTAGATGCTGAATACACCAACGGTTTAATCCCGTTTAACCGTTATATACAGATATTATGTTATGCATGATTTATTTAATGTAAATTTATTCTTTACCTTTTTCAAATACTCCGGATAAACCAAGCTCACCTACTATGAATAGTAAAATATTCATTCAGCTAAAATATTCAATGTTGCTGCTGTGTTTGTTATTTGTCATTCAACCTAAGTGTGCTGCACAAACAACAGTTAATAAAATGTTTTCATTCGGATCTTATGGAAGGGTAGGGATCGGCTATTCCCCTGCTATACAGGGCAATACCAGCCGGCAATTAAATTTACTGGGGCAAGGTTCTATAGGAGGAAGGCTGGAAGAACAGGATTATGTTGAACTATTGGCTGCCTTGCATTTCAAGCCCGCAAATATACATAACGACACTACGGTAATAAATGTGCAGGCAAGGGGAGCATTTTATAATGCAGGAGCCCAGTTCATAGGGAATACAAGTTCCAAATCTATCAATGGCCTCACGATAAGCATGCCTGAATTGTATGTGGAAGCCAATCATATCATGGGTTCAAAATGGTCAGCTTGGGTAGGTGCAAAATTTTTCAGGGGAAATGATATTCATATTGCTGATCATTTTTATTTTGACGATCATTCTTCACAGGGTTTTGGCCTAACCTGGAACCATTCAACTTTTGCAATGGTTTTTCCGAGTTCCGTAGATACCAATGCTTCTTACCCGCCTTATTTCTACCTTAATATTGTAAATGGAACACCAACGCTTGCATTAAGACAAAGAACTGTTGCTATAGGTGAACAGGAATTTATTTTACAGAATGGAGGCGTTATAAAATTATTAGGCGAATATCACCGCCTCGCAGATGCAACAGCAACTGAAAGCAGCGATTCCACGCTTAATTACCCGCCAGATGGTGGTTGGGTATTGGGCATAAAATATAATAACAGTTTCAAAACAAGAAAAGAAGGATCATTTAATCAATTGGCATTGAGATATGGCCATGGAATCGCAAATGGTGGAGATGGCGGCGGTTCAAAAACCTGGCTTACATATGGTGCACCTGATCTTAGCACTCAAAAATTTAATACCGCGTATTCATGGGCGCTGACAGAACATTTTTTATTGAATCTTTCCGACCGGTTTAGCCTAAATGGTTATGCCTTATATATACATAGCAAAGGCGCGGCAGAAAGTACGAATAAGGCTCCTGATTATTTTGACAGACCCGTTTTTAACAGGAAGACGGATTTCGCCACAGGATTCAGAAGTTTTATTTATATCACCAACTGGTTTCATTTACTTAATGAAGCAAGCTTTGCGTTGCGAAAAGATGGAGACCAGCCTTCTGCTCAAATGTTCAAACTTGCCGTGGTTCCTACTTTTGTACCAACTGCCAAACGGGACCCCTGGGCAAGGCCTCATATCCGGCTTGTGTTTAGCGCAGCAAGGTATAACCAGTTTGCGCAGGATAACTTATATTCTCCTTACCTGCAGCAAACCGGTACCAGGACGTGGGGAATATATTTCGGGGTAAAAAGTGAATGGTGGTTATATTAAACAGTATATAGCTAACACGCTCAAGCCAGATTTGTTGTTAACCAGTTTTGTTAACCTGCAGCTTTACCATACCAGGTCATTTGGTAAGCATAACAATACTTAAAAAATCATGGCCGGTTATTCTACAACTCCGCTTGCAAAAAAACTTGGTATAAAACCAAATTTCAAAATGCGTTTAATAAATGTACCGGAATATTATTTTGATCTGTTTACCGATATGCCGGAGGACATCCAGGTTTTAAATGATAAAAAAATCAAAAAGGATTTCATTCATTTTTTTCTAAAGGACATCAATGAGCTGGAAAAAAATATTACTGACATAAAAAATGAAATTAAACCTGATGGGATCATTTGGATTTCGTGGTATAAAAGATCATCAAAAATTCCCACAGACGTTACCGAAGATAAAATTCGCGCTTCAGCATTAGCCAGTGGTTTGGTTGATATAAAAGTTTGCGCCATTGATGAGATTTGGTCAGGTTTAAAATTGGTGATCCCGGTAAAGAACAGGAAATAAATACTGGAAATAGTTTTTAATGAAACCTTACAAAAATCTTCTTTACCATGAATTTATAGATAGTAGTTTTGAGGCATGTGGATGATCTGTAAAAAAGAATGGAACCAGTTCTTTAGCAGCCTTACCGGTTATATAGCATTGATTGTTTTTCTTTTATTGAACGGACTGATGTTTTTTGTGTTTCCTGATTCAAGCCTGCTTGATTTTGGTTATGCCTCACTCGACGGCTTTTTTTCTCTTGCACCCTGGATCCTGTTATTCCTTATTCCAACAATCACCATGCGCAGCCTGGCAGATGAATATAAAGCCGGCACATTTGAAATTTTAAAAACTTTACCGTTATCTGCTTCGCAAATTGTATGGGGAAAATTTTTTGGCGCATTATTCATTATTTTACTGGCTTTAATTCCTACCACTATCTATGCATTTTCATTGCAGCACTTAAGTGCTGCCGGCGGTATTGACGTTGGCGCAACAACCGGCAGTTATATTGGCTTGTTCCTGCTGGGTGCAGTATTTACTTCGGTAGGTTTATGTGCAAGCGGCTTTGCCAATAATACAGTAGTTGCGTTTATAAGCGGCGCATTTGTTTGCCTGATCTTATACAGCGGTTTTGATGCCTTGAGCCAGTTACCTTTTTTTTCAAATGGTTTGGATTATTATATACAGATGCTTGGTATTAATTTTCACTATAAAAGTATCAGCAAAGGTGTAATTGATATAAGGGATATCATTTATTTTTTTGCCATGATCATTTTTTTTATTGCATTGACCAAAAGAAATATTGAAGCACGACAGGCATGAGTTCAAACAAAAAAATACTGAATAAAAAAAATAACTGGCTTGCATTGCTGATTTTATTGATCGCAGTTATTTATGCCTCAACGTTAATGCGTTACCGCGTTGATCTTACTGCTGAAAAACGTTTCAGCCTGAATCAATCCACAAAAAAATTGTTATCCGGTATAGATTCAACTGTTAACATTACGATTTTCCTCACTGGCGATCTGCCTGCTGATTATAAAAAACTCAGCATCGCCACAAATGATCTGCTTGCAGAATTCAGGGATATCAGCAATAACAATATTCATTTTCGTTTTGAAAAGCCCGGTGAAAATTTACCTGACAGTGAACGTTTGCATTTATATGACAGCCTTCAACAGCTCGGCGTTGTATTCGAACAAAACACCGACATAACTGCAACAAATGAAAAATCCACGCAACAGTTAATTATTCCTTCGGCAATCGTTGAGTATAATAATTACCACCCTATTGCGGTTGACCTGCGCAGCAGCCGCACTGTTTTTAAAAATTATAACGTGGTGAATGATGAACCGCAGGCAGATAAAGAAGCTACACTCAATGCTGCTGAGGCCTTGCTTGAATACAAATTTGCGAATGCCATTGATAAGCTTACCCGAAAAAATATTCCAACGGTTGCTTATTGTATCGGCAACGGGGAAGCAGGGCCGCAAAATGTAAATGACCTTATTCAAAACCTTCGTAATGATTATAACCTCGCAATATTTGATCTGAAGCAATCTTATCCTGACCCGGCATTCATCAACACATTATTAATTGTAAAACCAACACAGCCATTTACGGATGAAGACAAATTAAAACTTGATCAATACGTAATGCATGGAGGAAAAATAATCTGGTGCATTGATAAATTGTATGCAGAGCTTGACAGTTTAATGCGTAGCCAGGCAGATTTTGTTGCATACGACCGGAACCTGGATATTGATGATATTTTATTTCGTTACGGCGTACGCATTAACAGCAATTTATTACAGGATCTCAACTGCAGTAAAATTCCCCTGGTTACCGGTTATAATGCAGATGGAAGCCCACGCATGCAACGTTTTCCATGGCCGTATTATCCTTTTCTCTCTTCACCAAATAATAATATTGTTTCTAAAAACCTTGACCGTGTGCTCTCAATATTTCCATCGGCTATTGATACAATAAAAGCGCCGGGTATTACAAAAACCGTTTTACTCGCAAGCGATACCTCAAGCCGTTTAATCAGTTCTCCTGCAATTGTGAGCATTAATAAAATAATGGACGATATCAGCACCCAAAACTTTGATTCCTATAATCAGCATTATGTGCCGGTGGCTGTATTGCTGGAAGGAAAATTTAATTCACTGTATGCGAACAGGCTAACACAAAATATAAAAGACTCAGTAAGCAAGGCTTTAAACAAAACTTTTGCTTCAACCAATATAAATCCAACACAGCAGATCGTAATGAGTGATGCCGATATTGTTACAAATGCAATAAGTGAAACTACGGGTCCGTTGCCTATGGGAGAGTTGCCGTATGAAAATTACAGGTTTGCCAACCGCGAATTCTTTTTGAATTGCGTGGATTACCTAACCAGCACCAGTGGCATATTTGAAAGCCGGAATAAAGATTTTACCCTGCGGCTTTTAGATAAAAAGAAAGTGGCTGAAGAAAAATTAAAATGGCAGCTTATAAATATAGTTATCCCGATCGCCGTTATAATTTTATTTGGTTTAGTTTATCAATGGAGAAGAAAACAGCGTTTTGGAGTGTAATATTGCAGGTTCATGTCAAGAGAAATCATTAGCTATATCGTATTTGGCACCGTATTGTTAATTGCCCTGATTTTTGATCTCGGTTTATTAAGCAAGAAAAATAAAGAAGTAACAATAAAGAAAGCCTTATTGCAAACTATTTTCTGGGTAGCACTTGCATTTGGTTTTTTTGCCTTTATGTGGCTGGAAAACGGCAAGCAAGCTGCACTGGAATATATCAGTGCCTATTTAATGGAATGGAGTTTAAGCATTGATAACATTTTTGTGTTTATCCTGATCTTTAAATCTTTCTCAGTAAATGAAAAAGATTATTCCCGCGTTTTATTGATAGGCATACTGATGGCGATCTTACTGCGCGTGATCTTTATAACGGTTGGTGTGGCATTGGTGGAGCAGTTTGAATGGATACTGTATATTTTCGGTGTCTTCCTGGTTTATACAGGTATTCACATGTTCAGCAGCAAGGATGACCAGGAATTCGATCCTGAAAAATCTAAAGCTTACAAATTTGTAAAGAGGATATTTCCGCTTACTGTAACGGAAGCAAACGGAAAATTCTGGTTATATGAAAACGAAAGGCGTGTTTATACTACTTTATTTGTTGTGGTAATGATGCTGGCTTCAATAGATATTATTTTTGCAGTGGATTCAATTCCTGCAGTAATGGGCATTTCACGGAATAAACTCGTAATCTACACTTCAAACATTTTCGCTGTATTGGGTTTAAGAAGCTTATTCTTTTTATTAAGAGGTGCCGTAGCTAAGTTTGACTACCTGCATGAAGGTATTGCAATAGTACTTGTATTTATCGGCCTTAAAATGCTTGCCGCTCACTGGCTTCAACAATGGATCGAACCAACAGCCCAAATATTTATTTCGCTTGGTGTAATAGTAGTTTGTATTACGGTTTCCATATTACTTTCTATCCGTAAGAATAAGATAGAACACAGCAAGACTTTGCAGAGGGTATAAACTTATTTTTTTAAACTTACATCATTTAAAAGCATAATAATGAGTACAATTACCAACGAGTTTATGATGGAAATACTGCAAAAAGTAAAAGAGTATACACTTGTACTACTTAGGGCTGGTCCAAATAATGATATGCCTGATGCGCAGCAGCTTATTTGGGAACATGGTCGCCGAAATTTCGAACTGCGTGAGCAAGGCTTGTTATCAATTGTTTGCCCGGTAACAGAAGAAAGCGCTATTCAGGGCATAGGAATTTTTAATGCAGACAAAAAGAAAGTAAAAGAAATTATGGATGCCGATCCTGGTGTGCAGCAAGGTCTGTTTGTGTATGAGATTTTAACTGTAAAAAGTTTTCCGGGTGATGCGCTGCCATAACAATAATTGTTAATCATTCATCGCCGCTTCATCTGTAAACCAGTGCAGTTCTCCGGTTACCGGTTTTATTATTTGTGAAGGGTAGGTAAGCGGATCATATTTTTTATGCAATACATTCGATAGCGCAGTGGCTTTATTGCTGCCGCTAATTAAAAAAGCAATATATTTTGATGCGTTAACAACAGGGGCTGTTAAGGTAATCCGATGCATATTTTGTTGTTCCAACCATAAATAAGTACACCATCTTGTTTGTTCGTTTATTGCCTCTGCTTTGCCAGGAAAAAGCGAAAGCGTGTGTGCATCATCGCCCATGCCTAAAAGCACAAGATCAAATGCCTGTTGACCGTTGACCGTTAACCGTTGGCCGAAATAATACCTTAGTACTTCTTCATAAGCATTAGCAGCAGTTTCAGGAGACATATTTTCCGTTTGCATGAAATGAACATGTGCAGGATTTACAGCCACCTTATCCAATAATGTTTCCCGGATCATTTTGCCATTGTTACGGTCATCATCCAACGGAACGAATCGTTCGTCTCCTATAAAAACATTGGCACGGCTCCAGTCAATTTTATTTTTGTATTCATCGCTGGCCAGGATCTCATACAATTTTTTTGGTGTGCTGCCACCGGTTAATACAATTGAAAAACGTTCTTTGGTTGAAAGTGTTTTACAGATCAGTTCAACCATCCAGTGCGCTATGTGTTCACTTAATTCCTCGTAGTTTTTACAAACGTGCAGTTCCATAGTTAATAGTTTACAGGTTTACGTGTTCACAAGTTAATTTCATTGTTTCAAAGTTTCGATGTTTGAACGTTTCCAAAACCTATGTTTACACATCTTTCTGTGGCAGAGTTATCCAGTTGTGCCCATCTCTGGCAATCAGTGCTTCTGCATCTTCAGGCCCCCAACTGTCTGGTGCGTAATTTGGAAAATCAATCGGTGCACGTTGTTCCCATGCTTCTATAATGGGCATTACCACCTCCCAGGCTTCTTCCACCTGGTCTGCACGCATAAACTGGGCGGGATTGCCTTCCATCACATCCAGCAATAAAGTTTCATACGCTTCCGGTTCATGATCTTCAGGATAAGAATCTTTATAACTAAAGATCATATCAACCGGATTTAACGTCATGCTTTGTCCCGGGCGCTTTGCCTGGAAGCGCAAACGTATGTCCATCTCAGGCTGAATGCTTATGGTTAGCCGGTTTGGGCGCCATGTTTCGGCAGCTTCAGCAGGAAAAGCATAATGTGGAGCAGGCCTGAACTGGATATTAATAACAGATGTTTTCTGATGCATATATTTTCCGGTACGCACATAGAACGGGATCCTATGCCAGCGCCAGTTATCGATATAAAATTTTACTGCGGCAAATGTTTCTACGTTTGAATTTGGGTTTACTTTTTCTTCTTCGCGATATCCCTTTACCTTCTTTCCTTTAAGCCAGCCATCGCTGTATTGCCCGCGCACAGCATAGTCGCGCACCTCATCTCTTTTTAACTTGCGGATAGCATTTAATACAGCAACTTTTTTATTGCGAATTTCATTGGCCTCAAAATTTACAGGAGGTTCCATGGCTACCATGCATAGTAACTGGAGAATGTGGTTTTGCAGCATATCCCTTAATGCACCACTTTGTTCATAATAGCCACCACGGTCTTCTACACCAACTGTCTCCGCAACTGTTATCTGTACATGATCAATATAATTGCGATTCCATATCGGTTCAAACATAGCATTGGCAAAACGTAAAGCAAGAATATTCTGAACAGTTTCTTTACCGAGATAATGATCAATGCGGTAGATCTGGTCTTCATCAAACATTTCTCTAAGCAATACATTTAATTCATGCGCACTTTTAAGATCATGGCCAAAGGGCTTTTCAACCACAATGCGTGTGGTTTGCGTGTCACTGCACAATTTTAGTTTGGATAATTTTTTTGCAATATCCGGGACAAGTTGTGGCGCAACGGCCAGGTAAAAAATTATGTTGGGCTGTTTTTTCCAGTCTTTTTCGTGTTGCTGCACACGGTCATCGATATTTTTATACGCACTATTATCTTCTGCATCCATTTGCATATAAGAGATATTCTCTGAAAACGTTTTCCATTTTCCGTTTTGTTCTCCTTTACGACGGCTGAATTCATGTATACCTTCAAGCAAATGCTTGCGGAACTTATCATCAGAGTATTGCGTTCTGCCAAGGCCAATAATTGCAAATTCATCAGGCATCCACCCGTCGATAAATAAATTGTATAAAGCTGGTGTTAGTTTACGTTGATTAAGATCACCGCTTCCGCCAAAAATGAAAATTACAGAAGACGGTGGTTTTTTATTTTTTTTGTATGAAGACATTTCTATTTTTTTGTTTTTAATCATCAAAATCAGCAATAATAACTTTTCTGTTAGGTTTAAGCCTCGTTAACTTCATGGATTATGGTTTAATGTTTTAAATGGAGGTCGCAATTTGCGGTCTCCATTACTTATCCAAATTTATTTTTGTACTTCCTCAGGTTCTTTAGGTTGAGGGTTTTCTGTTTCCGCGTGACGCTTTTGAGCCTGTACCACTTCTTCATTCCATTCTGTATGAAAAATGCCTTCTTTATCTATTCTCTGGTATGTATGGGCACCAAAGAAATCGCGTTGCGCCTGGATAAGATTGGTAGGCATTCTTGCAGAACAGTACGCATCGAAATATCCAACGGCGCTGGTTAAACCCGTTACAGGAATTTTGCTTTGCAGTGCAACCTTAATTACAGCCCTTGCATTTTTTTCTGTTTTCTTTAAAAGCCTTGCGACATTTTTATTTAATAAAATATTTGAAAGTGTTTTATCTTTTTTAAAGGCTTTATAAAATACTTCAAGCAGTGACGAACGGATGATACAGCCTCCACGCCAGATCTTTACAACATCCGCCAGCGGAATATCCATACTTAACTCAGATGATGCTTTATGTAACATGGAAAGGCCTTGAGCATAAGCAATAATGATTGAAAAATATAAAGCATCCTTTATTTTTCTTACATCTGCATGGCTATTGCCTTTTAATGGTTTTGTTTTAAATTGGTAAAATTGATCAGCAGCAACACGTTCATCTTTATAAGCCGAGATTGTGCGCATGGCTACAGCCGCATCTATTGTTGGTATTGCTACAGGTAATTCCATGGCATCCTGTGATGTCCATTTACCGGTGCCTTTTGACCCTGCTTTATCAGAAATGATATCAACAATATGTTTTCCTGTTTCATCATCTTTTCTTAAAAATATCTCTGCTGTAATTTCAATTAAGAAAGATTGTAGCTCTTCTTCATTCCAGGTTTTAAATACAGATGACAATTCTTCATTGCTTAAACCCAAACCTCTTTTTAACATATCATATGCTTCGCTTATTAGTTGCATGATGGCATATTCAATACCGTTATGCACCATTTTTACATAATTGCCAGCTGCGCCCTTACCCATATAAGCTACGCAAGGTTCATTGTCCACTTTGGCCGAGATGGCTTCAAGCATTGGCCTAACACGTTCCCAGGCAGCAAGATCACCGCCTGGCATTATACTGGGCCCCTTTCGAGCGCCTTCTTCACCGCCACTAACACCCATACCCATAAAATGAATGCCTTTTTCATTGAGAAAATTTATGCGTTTTAAGGTATCCATATAATGGGAGTTGCCACCGTCAATTATCACATCATCTTTTTCTATCAAAGGCAACAAATTCGTTATTACTGTATCAACCGGTTTACCTGCGGGTACAAGCATCATTATTCGTCTCGGTTTATCTAATTGTTTCACCATTTCTTCCAATGTAACAACACCTTTTACAGTTGTGCCGGGCGTTGCCTCATCTTCCAGTTTTTTTGTTTTTACTACATCCAGGTCAAAACCGATCACCTTATAACCATTGTCGGCCATATTCAGCAAAAAATTACTACCCATTACGCCAAGACCTACCATTCCAAAATCATATAGAATATTATCCATAAAAAATTTTCAGGCACGCAAGATATATAAAACGGTTAACAGTTAACGGTTGATAGTTAACCGCAAACAATCCTTAATTTTGTAAATAATTTATTTAATATGAACAGTGTTGTAGCGAATGGTGCACCAACCTTAACTGCTAAAGATTTTACTACCGACCAGGAAGTACGCTGGTGCCCGGGTTGTGGTGACTATTCCATTTTAGCGCAGGTACAAAAAGTAATGCCCACAATTGGTGTACCCAGGGAAAATATTGTTATCATCAGTGGCATTGGCTGCAGCAGCCGATTCCCATACTATATGAATACATACGGTATGCATTCCATTCATGGCCGTGCAACAGCAATTGCCAGTGGTTTAAAAGCAACCAGGCCTGAACTGAGTGTCTGGATCGTTACCGGTGATGGAGACGGTCTAAGCATTGGCGGCAATCATACGATTCATTTACTAAGAAGAAATTTTGATGTAAATATCCTTTTGTTCAATAACCAGATATATGGTTTAACAAAAGGGCAATATTCGCCCACATCAGAAAAAAATAAAGTAACTAAAAGCACGCCGTTGGGTAGCATTGATCATCCATTCAATCCTTTGGCCTTGGCAATGGGTGCAGATGCAACTTTTATTGCACGTAGTATGGATCGGGATCCAAAGCATATGCAGGAAATGCTTACACGTTCACATAGGCATAAAGGCTCTTCATTCCTGGAAATATACCAGAACTGTAACATCTTTAATGACGGGGCTTTTGAAATGTTTACTGAAAAATCAACGAAGACAGAAGAAACTTTGTTTCTTGAACAAGGCAAACCTTTGTTATTTGGTGCCACAAAAAATAAAGGCATTAAGTTAGATGGTTTTAAACCTGTTGTTGTTGAAATTGGCGTCGGCGCTTCCATTGATGATATATGGGTGCATGATGAACTTGATTTTTATAAAGCCCAGATTTTAGTGCGCATGTTTGATGATCCTAAGCTTGAAAATCATTTACCAAGGCCCTTTGGTGTTTTTTATGAAACAGACCGTGCCTGTTATGAAGATGTTTTAACAATGCAGATAGAAGAAACGATTGCTGCCAGGGGTGCAGGCAACTTAGATAAATTGTTGCGTGGGAGAGAAGTTTGGGAAATTGTGTAGGAAATAACGGAGTGCCCTCACATATATTTTCCTGGTGAAGACCAGGGGTTCCAATACACTCAAATGAAATTGCTTTAATTTCTCAGGCTGTTATTGTTTCTAACACATCCAATGCATCATTCAAAACAACCATATTCACTTTTCTGCCGGTTGCAATCAAACCAAACTCATTTTCTTTCCCAATAACTTTTGCAGGATATAGACTACACATGCGTAATGCTTCATCAACATCTATATCGCAATACTCAACAAAATTTTTTACGCATTTATTCATGGTTAAAGCAGAGCCGCTTAGTATTCCGTTAGCAATGTACTTATCTCCATCTAAAGTATGCCGGTAAAAACCTTCCTGCGTTTCTGTAACCGCATCCGTAATAGCAAATAATTTTCCACTCATAATTTTTTTTGCTATGCGTATAGCCGGAAAGCTTACATGAAAACCATCTGGCACAATACTACTAAAAACAGATTTATGATCCAGTATAGCACCAACCATTCCCGGTTCGCGATGCTGCAAAGCACTCATTGCATTGTATAAATGCGTTGCTGTTTTAATAGTGTTGAATGATTGAGATGCTTCCTTATAGGTTGCATTGCTATGACCGGCAGAGATTACAATTTTATATGAATGTATCAATTCAACAATTTCATTATCACATACTTCTGGAGCAAGCGTAATAATTTTAATTACATCTTTCCCATACTCCAATAATTCTTTTGCCTGTTGAATCGTTGGTGAAAATATCCAATCGGGGTTATGTGCTCCGCGTTTTTCTTTACTTATCCATGGGCCTTCAACATGCAAACCTAAAACACCTTCACCACCGGTACTCCAATAATCTTTGATGGCATCAATGCATTTAAAAATTGTTGTGTAAGTACTGGTTCCCACTGTAGGCATGCAATGAGATGCGCCACCTTGTTTACTATAATCATAAATGGCTTTTACGCTTTCAGCACCAGGATGTGCAGATAGTAATTTTCCATAAGCGCCATACAATTGAAGATCAATAAATGCGGGGGCTATCAGCGCATTTTTAAAATCAAAAGCTTCAGTTTCTGCATTTATTTTGTGTGAAGGAACTATATCAACAATCGTTTTATCACTTACAACAACAGCCTGCTGTTGCAACATTTCATGGCCTGTAAAAATCTTTCCGGCTAAATATATTTTTGTATTATTCATTTGAAATAGTAAAATTGTCAGCATCTTTCCAGAAAGGAAATTTTTTTCTTATTTCTTCTAGATGCTTTTTATTTAATGTGATCGTAAAAATATCTTCTTCATCTCTTTTATGATATAAGATTTCGCCAAGCGGATCGATCACCATACTGTCCCCGGAATGATAAACACTGTTGCCATCATTACCCACACGATTCACGCCAATAACATAGCATTGATTTTCAATTGCCCTTGCCTGCAATAAAGTTTTCCATGCAAGCGAGCGGCGCTCAGGCCAGTTGGCAACATAGATCAAAACATCATATTCGCTCTCATCTTCAATTTTTGAAAACCCTGATGGGTTTTGCCTTGCCCAAACAGGAAACCTCAGATCATAACAAACCTGCAAATTTATCTTCCAGCCTTTTACAGATGCAATTAATCTTTTGTTTCCTGCACTATAGTGATTGTGCTCATCACCATAAGCAAACAGATGACGTTTATCATAATAACCACAATTACCATTGGGCAACATCCATATTAAACGATTGTAATAATGATCATCTTCCTTAATCATTAAACTTCCTGTAAGGATAATTTTTTTATCTGAAGTAATACGCTTCATCCAGTTAATTGTGTCGCCATCCATTGTTTCAGCAAATTTTTCCGGCCGCATGTTAAACCCTGTAGAAAACATTTCGGGGAGAATGATAACTTCTGCTTTTTGTTCGATTGAATTTATTTTCTCTTCAAACATTTTCCTGTTTGCCGCAGCCTCTTCCCAAAACAACTTTGTTTGAATTATTGTGAAAGTTAGTATCGACATCAGGCTTGTTCTTTTTTCTGTTGCAAAAGGAATTGTCTTGCTATCTGTAAATCTTCAGGTGTATCAATACCAATGCTTATATGATCTGTCAATATCATTCTTATTTTAACACCGTTTTCAAGATAGCGCAGTTGTTCTAATTTTTCAATTGTTTCCAGGTTTGTTTGCTGCCATTTTGTAAACTGAAGCAAGGCAGTTTTGCGATATGCATACACACCAATATGTTTATAATAATTTACGTCAGTTTCTTTATCTCTTGCAAACGGTATAACTGAGCGGCTAAATAATAAAGCATCCGAATTTTTGTCAACCACAACCTTTACATTATTCGGGTTTTCAACATCAGCCTGTTCAAAAATTTTATGCATCAGGCTTGCAACCATCACCTGTTTATCTTCAAAAACATTTACCAGTTGTTGTAATAGATAGGCATCGACAAAAGGCTCATCGCCCTGCACATTCAGCACTACATCACAATCAATATCTTCGATCGCTTCGGCAATGCGATCGCTGCCACTTTCATGTACACGCCTGCTCAGTACCACATTGGCATGCTTCATCTCTTTAAAAATAATCTCGCTGTCTGTAACCACGAATACATCATCAAACAAACCTGTTGCAATAGTGTTTTCGTATGTGGTTTTTATCACTGTTTTATCGCCAAGTATTTGCATCAGTTTTGCAGGAAACCGTATTGATGCATATCGTGCAGGTATTACCGCAATCTTCTTCATTTAAATATTACTGTATTTTAAAAGTAAGCCGGTCCATTATAATTTATGGTACATCTTATGAATGCAATTTCGTTTAAATTTTGTTTGATAATTTTTTATGTAACCAGCTTATGTAATTCTATTAAGCCTGGTTGTGTCACTCCCTTGTACAATATTAATTCTGTTCAAAAAAGTTTAAACTTTTATCTTCATCACTTAATCAGCCTGTGTAAGAACTAAAAGCAATTCAAAATACTGATGTCTTTATTAATTACAAATATTGGCTTGCTTGTAAATGTAAGAGAACAAAACCAGCTTTTATCAGGCGCTGCATTAGCAGATCTTCCATGTATGAAAAATGCGTACCTGATTATTGAAGATGGAAAAATAAAGGCATACGGTAGCAGCTTAAGCCTGTCAACTGTCAACAATCAATTTCCGATAATTAACGCCAACGGCGCTTATATACTTCCTTGCTGGTGCGATAGCCATACTCACCTTGTATTTGCTGCAAGCCGAGAAGAAGAATTTGTTGATAAGATAAAAGGCCTGAGCTATGCAGACATTGCTGTGAAAGGGGGTGGAATCTTAAACTCTGCGCGAAAGCTGAATGCCATGAGCGAAGATGAACTGTTTGAGCTCGCATTACAAAGATTAAATGAAGTAATTAAAACAGGAACAGGTGCTATAGAAATAAAAAGTGGCTATGGTTTAACTCTAGAAGGTGAATTGAAAATGCTGCGTATTATTCAAAGATTAAAACAAGTGAGTTCTATACCGGTAAAAGCAAGTTTTCTTGGCGCACATGCTTATCCTCCGGAATATAAAAATGATCACAAAGTTTATATTAAACTGATCATTGATGAAATGTTGCCCAACATTGGCAAAGAAAACCTGGCAGACTTTATTGATGTGTTTTGTGAGCAGGGATTTTTTTCTGCAAATGAAATGAAGTATATATGTGAAGCAGGAATGAAATATGGTTTAAGACCCAAGCTGCATGTAAACCAGCTTAACAGTATAGGCGGTATTGAAGCTGCTATTGAATTGAATGCTTTGAGCGTAGATCATCTTGAAACAATGACCGATGAAGAAATAACCATGCTTTCCATCACCGGAACCATCGCAAGCTTATTGCCAACTGCCGCGTATTTTTTAAGAATGCAATATCCGCCTGCAAGAAAATTGATCGGATCTAATTGTGCTGTTGCCCTGGCTTCTGATTATAATCCGGGTTCATCACCTTCAGGAAATATGAATACTGTTGTTTCAATGAGTTGCATTCAGATGCGGATGTTGCCTGAAGAAGCCATTAATGCAGCCACCATGAATGGTGCTTATGCAATGCAACTGGAAAATGAAGTCGGCAGCATAACGGTTGGTAAAAAAGCAAATCTCATTTTCACAAAGCAAATCCATTCACTGGCATATCTGCCTTATGCTTTTGGGAGTAATTTAATTGATAAAGTGATGATCAATGGTGAATTTATTGATATGCATTAAACAATTTTATCGTTTCTACTGCTTCTTTTACATCATGCACCCTTAATATATTCGCACCGTTTAGTAATGCTATCATGTTTAATGCAGTAGTTCCGTTAAGTGATTCTTCCGGGGTAATTTTTAAGGTTTTATAGATCGTTCCTTTTCTTGAAAGTCCGGCTAGTATTGGCTTTTCAAGCATTTTGAAAACAGCCATCTCTTTAAGCAACTGAAAATTATGGCTGATCTTTTTTCCAAAACCAAAACCCGGATCAATGATAATATCATTAATATTTTGTTGTCTGCATTTCTCTGTTTGATAAATAAAAAAATCAAGCACCTCACGCGTTACATTTTCATATACAGGATCTTCCTGCATTGTTTCAGGTTTTCCCTTTATGTGCATACATATATATGGAACTTGGAATTTTCCAACGGCTGCAATCATATCCTCATCTAATGTCCCCCCGCTGATATCGTTGATGATCGACGCACCTGCGGCAATTGCATTTATTGCCACTGAAGCATAATATGTATCTATAGAAATAATTGCCTCTGGAAAGTTTTTATGGATAGTTTCAATTACGGGAAGTATCCTGTCTTGCTCTTCATTTGCAGGCAATCGCGTACTGCCAGGCCTTGTACTCTGGCCGCCAATATCTAATATTGTTGCTTCTTCTTCCAGCATTTTTGCAGCCTGCTGCAAGGCCTCACCCTCCTGTTGTGTACGGCTTTTTTCATAAAATGAATCGGGCGTAACATTAATGATTCCCATGACTATGGGTGTATCAATAACAAGCATTTTTCCATTGCAGTTAAGCGTATACATCTTTAATCATTTTTATATGTGCAAAAGTATGTGTGTGAAACTGAGTGGTTAGCAGCTATAAATCAAAAAGGGCTTTCAATTTAATGAAGCCCCATAAACTATGCAATAATTTTATTGGTTACACAGCCATTATGTCCTTTTCTTTTGCAACAAGATGCTTTTCTATTAAAGCAATATATTTATTTGTAGTTTCCTGGATCCCTTCCTCAGCATCGCTTGCTACGTCTTTACTTAGTCCGTCTTTTTGAAGTTTTTTAATTTCTTCAATTGCTTCGCGGCGTATATTTCTTATAGCTACTTTTGAATGTTCGCCTTCAGCACTTGCTCTTTTAAATAATTCTTTTCGACGCTCTTCAGTTAAAGGTGGAAGAAAAAGCCTTATCTGGTTGCCATCATTTTGTGGTGTTATCCCGATGTTTGCCTGTAGTATTGCTCTTTCAATTGCCTGCAGCATATTTTTTTCCCAGGGTTGAATACTGATTGTTCTTCCATCCAGCACAGTTACATTGGCAACTTGCATGATGGGAGTGGGGCTGCCATAATATTCAACAAATATTCCATCCACCATTGTTGGGTTGGCTTTACCCGCACGGATTTTTGTTAATTCTGCTTCAAGGTGATTAATTGCTTTTTGCATAGATGATTCAGCATCTTCCATAACCAGTTCCAGTTCTTCTGATTCCATAATTAATTATTTTAAATGCACAAAGCTAAGCATTCAATAAAAATTCCTTACGAATCCTTACGGACAGAAATTTTTTCATTGGCAGGATAAATAGGATACACTTTTGAATCTGGCAATGGTAGGGTATCCGCCATTTCATCACGTACAATATGCATTTTTTTACGTACAGGGATAAACTGTTTTAAGATATAAGCTGCACCAAAATAAGCAGTAAACTGTATGGCAATAATCATATTTAAATTAAGGCCCTGTATAAATAATGTTAAGGCAGCAAAAAAAGATTGGGCTATAAGCAGGGTAATAGTAACTTCAGTGTGAGACAAGCCCTTATTTTGCAAAAGATGGTGCAGATGATTTCTGTCGGGCACCAATGGCGACTTTTTCTTATAAATGCGTAAAGCAAAAACACGAAGTACATCTAATAAAGGGATCAGCAAAAAGCCAAAAGCAATTACAGGTGTTGCCTGGTCAAAAAAGCTGGCTTGTATTGATGCATTTTCAACAAATCTTATGGCAAGTATGGCACTCATAAGCCCAATTATGGTAGAACCGGAATCGCCCATAAAAATTTTTGCAGGTGGGAAATTGAACATCAAAAACGCAAGCAAAGCACCACATATAGAAAAAGATAATATGGCATACTGAATAATATTGTTCATAAGAAAAAAAACACCAAACAGTAAACAGGCAATAAATCCCAGCGAACCGGCGAGTCCATCAACCCCATCTATCAGGTTAAATGAGTTTATGAGTAATATAATGGTAAAGAAACTTACGTAAATGCTTTCGATATAGGTAAGCTCATGTATTCCCAAAAAACCATGCAGATCCGTAATTAATAAATTGGCTTTAAAAGTAAGCATGGCTGTAACTATTAGCTGCCCCAAAAATTTCTTCCAAGCCTTTAAAACAAAGATATCGTCTATAAGTCCCAAAATAAAAATAATGCAAAAAGCTGCGATAAAATATTGGAACTCAGTACTATTAGTAAAATCAGACACGAGTAATACACTCATTAGGAGCCCGGCAAAAATTCCTATACCCCCTAATGACGAAACGCCATGGTTATGCATTTTACGTTCATCGGGCTTATCATACAATTTCTTGTCATGTGCAAACTGGATTATCAAAGGCAGCAAAAAAAAGGTTAGCAGATATCCAATTACGATTCCGGCGGCTATTTGTACCATGTAAAGCATTTAGACTGTGTGGCCTAGGTTATATGACAGCAAAAGTAGAACAAACGTTGCTAATCAGACTTTTTACTTATCAATATTACAAAAAATAACAAATTATCTGCATATAACAAGCGTTTGTTAATATGGTTTATTATAATGCGCCCAATACAGCCTGATCAATTTGTACAGGATAGGCCTTCTTGAGGTCATTTATCCAGGTTTGCTCAAGAACTTGCTGATAATCATTTATTACAATCCCTTTTGCTTCTTCAAAACTCTTTTGCTGGGGCTGGGTGTAAACCTGCAATACATGAATGAAAGTATATGAATCTCCCGATTCATTATTTTCAGGTGCGGTTTGAAAATCTTTTTCTAATAAAACCGGCTGCCTTACAGGCAATTCTCCAACCTCAAAACGGCTGCTGTCTGCATAAACCGTATTATTATAAACAGCAACAATACTTCGCCAGTCAGCTGGAGCGTTTTTTATTCTAATGGCAAGTGAATCAATAAGTTCTTTACCTGGCGCCGATATAATAATCGCAGACAGACTTTTTTGCCAGGCATAAGCATTTTTATGTGTTTCATAATATTTTTTTAACCCAACAGTATCTTCGGAGGCCTTGCTCCAAACATGCTTGTCCATCACATAAAAAAGTAAATTGGCCTCACTGAATTCTTTTATTTGCTCGGATGTGGTTTTGTTAAAATCTTCGATATTTTCCCGATAATAATTTTCGCAGGCAAACCGAATGTAATCCTGCATTTGTTTTTCATAAGCTTTGTTTGTTTGATCTTCCGGCAATTCTATCGACTGCAAATAATTGATCCAGTCTGCAACAGTAATTTGCTTTTTTGAAAACCCGAACAAAACTGTTGAGGGTTTTATGCCTTTATATAAAACAGGTAGCTGCTCAGCATTTTTCAAACTGCTGTCCGTATATATCCACAGATCAGGTTTATTATATTGAACTTCTTTAAACCCTGTAATGCCTAGCCATTCTTCTACAAGGTTTTTCTTTGCAAGATCCAGCCTGCCATCACTTTGTATTTGTATTTGAAGATAGGAAGCAAAATTAATGTCATTTTCATCTGATGGAACCGGTAATATTTCATTAAGCTTTACAATATTATACCCGTATTCAGTTTTAAACGGTTTGGAAAACTCACCCGGAGTTTTCAGATTGAAAACTTCCTTTTCAAAATCATTGCTGTAATCACCCACTTTTATTTCAATAGTACTCGCATTTTCATAATCATTATAGTTCTGGCTATAAAGTGGAGCTAATGAAGCAAATGAAGTTCCTGTTTGCAAAAGATGATAAACCGAATCTGTCACATTTTTTACAGAATCGGTTTGCTGGCTCGTATAAAATGGAGGTATATTGAACAACAACTGTTCAAACTTTCTTCTTCCGGCAGCTGCTCTTTCGCCGGCATTTTTAAAAATATGATACCCGGCTTTACTTTTATAAATATTTGAAAAATCTCCAGCCTTAAGATTATACACCAGGCTTTCTATTAAATAAGGTAAAGTAAAAGCAGTTATATACCCTATGTTTCCTTTTACTTTTTTTACGCTTTCTGTATTTGAATACTCCACTGAAACGTCTTCAAAATTCTTACCTGCTTTTAGTTCGCTATAGGCTTTTGAAATCTCAGTATAAGCTGCAGTGGTATCGCTACCCGCAGGTGAACTTACAAAAACCTGTTGCAATAAAATATCTTTCTGGCTTCTTACAAAGGCTTCATGCAGCAACTGGTTAATATCTGCCTGCTGGTTAATATAATTTTCTGTAAGCTGTGCTTTGAAATTTGCTGTTTCTACTTTTAAATCGGCATTTGTATCTGCTTTTTCATCATAAGCGGCCTGTAATTTAAGCCTGAAGTTTATATACAGGTCAAGATATTCCTTCAGTTCGTGTTGCCGGTTGCCGGTTGTGTCAGGGTTTTTATTGAATGCCTGCAAAAATTCATCTTTTGAAACAGTGTGTGTGCCGTAAGTAAAAAGTGTTTGTGCATGCGCAATATTTATTGTACATAAAGCAACTAAAAAAAAAATACTTGTTTTCATAAACAGTTATTGTAAGGCAGAAGGAGTTTTTATTTTGGTATTGATTAGTTCATCGTATTGTTGAAGGCTGAGGCCTTTGGCAACTATTCTTTTATCTGAATCAAGCAGGAAAAATGCAGGGGTTTGCGAAATATCATATAATTGGCGAAAATCGGGCTTGTTTCCTGCTGCAAGCTGCATTCTTTTTTCCTTGGTTTCATACGCATGGTACCATCCATTCAATTTATGTTCTGCAATAAAAATTTTCCAGTCATCCAATTCATTTTCATTTACGCATACAGCCATAATCTTTACACCTTGCTGCTTCCATTTTGCTTCGTAAAAAGAATCAAGCCGGGGAATTTCTGTTTTACAATGGCCACAATGCGGATCCCAGAACGCTATAAAAGTAAGCGGGGATTTAATGTTATACAAAGAAATCAAACCACCTGCAGTATCTGTAAGTTCAAGCGGCGAAGCTTGTTCGTTTATTTGGTTTGCGATTAAACTATAAGCACGGTCAAAAATATATTTTCGTTGTTTTTCATTCAGCCAGGTTGTATCGCCTTTTGCATAAAAATTTTCGAACAGAAAAAGAAATACTTTATCCTGGCCCATATACTCAGGGCTGATGTATTTATCGGTAAATTTTCCCAGCAAATAAGTATGCATATCACTGCTTTCGCGGGATGCAAGCAACATATAATTCACTTCGTTTATTATAGAATCAGGATTTAGTGAAACATAATATTTATAATAATCTTCCAGTTTTGAATCAAAAAAGGGTGTGCGTAAAATCAGGCCATCGTTAAAATCAACATTATCCCAATAATGATCTTTTACGTAATAAAAAGGATACAGCGAATCTAGTGTTCCATCAGCCCGCACCGGTATTTGCGGTCTTTCGGGAACCTTTGCAGCTTGTAACAATATTGTGAGCATTGAATTCGGAAGGTCATTTATTACATGATTTCTATAATTGCTTAATTCTGCAGCAGCTTTTGAAAGTTTGGCTGCAATCGCAGCAGAATCGGTCGCATTTTTTGTGGATTTTAATTGTTGTTGAAGAATGTTTAATTCAGGTGATATTTTGGCAAGAAAAGTTGAATAATCAGCAAAAATTTCATTATCCTGTGAGCCTGTAAATTTTATCTCCCCTGGTTTCGTTGAATCCGAAAACACAGTAAAATGCTGGTTTTCATCCATCAGCATTTCAAAAAGTATTACCCGTTGTGGCGATACTACAAAATAAATACCCCGGGGCAATTTATTGGCACCTTTGAAAATCGCAACACCCCTGCCATCACACATAGCAGAATCTGCAAGCAGTTTACGTTTACCATAATAATTGCCAAGATATATCTGCGCGTTTTTATAATTAGCGGTAACTTTTATTTCATATCCGTTTTGTGCTGGCTGGGCTCTCAGAGTTGTCGTGATAAAAAAAGTCAGCACAGCTAAGAATATTCTCATGCTTTAAAAATTGGCGTAAATATATTTCAATATGTATTTGATTTTGTTAAGTGAATGTAAAACAGTTCTAATCATCTTTTAATTAAAAAAAACTTTGGGGCGTTTATTTTTGCGGTTGTGAAGAGAAGACAAAAAATAATTCTTAATGATCTTTTGATTGAAAATTATGCAGCCGAAGGCAAATCGCTGGCCAGGTTGGATGGCAAAGTAATTTTTGTAGAAAATACAGTACCCGGAGATATAGCTGATGTACAATTATATAAGAGTAAAAAAGATTGGGCCGAAGGCTTTCCGCTCAAAATAAAAAAGTTTTCTGAAGACCGGGTAATACCTTTTTGCCAGCATTTTGGTGTATGTGGCGGATGCCAGTGGCAGATGCTGCCTTATCACAAGCAGCTTGAGTATAAACAACAACAGGTTTACGATGTATTAACGCGTATTGGTAAAGTTGAACTGCCCGGAATGTTTCCTATAATTGGTGCAACCGAAACAAAGTTTTACCGTAACAAACTTGAGTATTCCTTTTCTGCAAAAGAATTTATTCCTGAAGATGTATTCAGGCAAATGAAGCGTGATGGTGAAGACGTAACCTCTGCTATCCAAAAAGATGTTGCAGGCTTTTATGCAAAAGGCGTATTTGATAAAGTAGTTGATATTAAGAAATGCTGGCTGCAGGTTGAACCCACCAACGATCTGAGAAATGAAATAGCCGGGTTTGCCCGCCATAATAATCTTTCCTTTTATGATTTTAAACAACATGCAGGCTGGCTTAGAAATATGATGGTGCGTATTGCAACCACAGGCGAAATAATGCTGAACGTTATATTGGCTTACAATGATGAGAGAAATATGCGGTTACTGTTTGATTTTATATTGAACCGCTTGCCGCAAATTACAACCCTGCTATATACAATAAATGGCAAGCGCAACGATAGTATTTATGATCTAAACCCCCAGGTAGTGTATGGCAAAGGATATATTATCGAGCAGCTTGAGGGTTATAAATTCAAGATAGGCCCGAAATCTTTTTTTCAAACCAATACTTTGCAGGCTGAAAAACTTTATACTGTTGCCCGCAATTTTGCAGAATTAACAGGTAATGAAATTGTGTATGATTTATATTGCGGCACAGGCAGTATTGGCATTTTTGTAAGCGCCCAGGCAAAAAAAATTGTTGGTGTGGAGGTAATTGGCGAAGCCATCGCTGATGCAAAAGAAAATGCTGCACTCAATAATATTGCCAAAGCAGCATTTTATACAGGAGATGTAATTGAGGTTTGTAATAATGAATTTTTTGAAAACGAAGGAATTGCAGATGTTATAATAATTGACCCTCCGCGTGCCGGCATGCATAATAAACTAGCAGAAAAATTATTACAAATCCAGGCACCCCTGATCGTTTATGTGAGTTGTAACCCTGCAACACAGGCAAGGGATATTGGTATATTAAATGAAAAATATTCGGTTGAAAAAATTCAGCCGGTTGATATGTTTCCACATACGCACCACATTGAAAATGTGGTACAATTAAAATTAAAAAACAGTTTAACTTAATTGAATGAGCGAATTCAGGCCGGGAAGTTTCCAGATTTTACCCATAATAATTAAAAACTTATTGATTATAAATGTGCTGGTGTTTATAGCACAGCAAACCGTTGGAAACAGCGGGAATCCCGATTTAATGGATAACCTGTTTGCTTTACACACATGGCAAAGTCCTTTATTTAAACCATGGCAGTTTGTTACGCATCTTTTTATGCATGGTAGTTGGGGGCATCTTTTTTCAAATATGTTTGCGCTCTGGATGTTTGGTTCGGTGCTTGAAAACCTTTGGGGACCAAAAAAATTTCTCACGTTTTATATTGTATGTGGGTTGGGCGCTGCACTCCTGCATATGATTGCACTGCACATAGAGATCAACCCTTTGGTTCAAGACTTTCATGCTTTAGAACAAAGTCCCACTTTCGGGAATTTTCAGAATTTTTTTACCCAGCATCAAATTGACAATTATTACCAGGGTGTTCCTCAATTTATGAACCAGTGGAGAAATCTTCCTAACAATGATAATTTCAAGGAAGAGGCTTATGATCTTGCACTTAAATTTGTTAATCTTAAACTTAATACACCCACAGTTGGCGCTTCGGGTGCAGTATTCGGATGCCTGGCAGCCTTCGGTTACTTGTTTCCCAATACGTATATCTATATTTATTTTTTCCTGCCACTAAAAGCAAAATGGTTCGTACTTATATATGCAGGGTTCGAATTGGTTATGGCCCTGCAAAACAGCGCTGGTGATAATGTTGCACATTTCGCACATTTAGGTGGTGCGATTTTTGGTTTAGCAATGGTGTATTTTTGGAATAAAACAAACCGGAGAACTTTTTATTAAATCTGATAACCTTAATTTTTTGACTTATGTCTGTAAGACAGCAAAAAAGTAGTAAAAGAATTTTATTGGGTGAAGATCACAACGCACTTACCTGGCTTATTATTTTGAATGCCGTGGTTTTCGTATGCGTGCTTTTTATTAAAGTGATCTATGATCTATCTGTAGGTCATTCACAGGCCACATATTCTGATATTAATAGCTGGGTTGCTCTTCCTGCAGACGGTTACCGGTTTCTCACCCGCCCATGGACGATCCTTACATATATGTTTGCGCACACCAGTATCTGGTATCTCATCAGCAGCCTGCTTTGGCTTTGGTGTTTTGGTTACATACTTCAGGATCTTGCGGGAAACAATAAACTTTTTCCTATTTACTTATATGGCGGTGTGTTTGGAGGTGTATTTTTTTTAGTGGCAGCCAATCTCATTCCCTCAATACAAGCCAGCCCCACAGCATTTTCTTTAATGGGCGCTGGTACTTCGGTAATGGCTGTTGCTATTGCAACAACAGCCCTCTCGCCGCAATACCGCATTTTGCCTATGCTAAACGGTGGCATCCCATTATGGGTACTAACCCTGGTTTTTGTTGCCATCAGCCTTGGCACGATAGGCTTAAGCAATGGCGCGGTAGCTGCAGCGCATATTTTTGGCGGCTTAACAGGGTTATTCTTTGTTTACCAGTTAAAGCGTGGCAATGATATGGGTAGTTGGATTGTGAATTTTATTGACTGGGTCAATAACCTGTTTAACCCGGAAAAAAAATACAAACAGCAACAGCATTATTATAAAGCTACCCGGAAGCCTTATGAAAAATCACATCATTTCAGCCAGCAAAAACTTGATGAAATACTTGATAAGATAAATGAACAGGGGTATCATTTGCTTACCGAAGAGGAAAAGGATTTTTTAAAGAAGGCAAGCAAGGAAAATCTTTAATTTAATCTGTTTAATTTGCAGTAACTGCTAATGAAAAAAATTTTTAGGTCTGCATGGGTTATAGTATTCATCATTCTTCTCCTGTTATTCCTGATTTCATGTTTTAGCGCTTATGTTTCGCCTGTGTCTTTTTCTTATATGCCTTTGTTAGCAATTGCATTCCCTTATTTTTTTTTAGCGATATTGATTGCTTCATTAATTAGCTTTTTTATCAGCAGGAAATTAGCATTAATCATGCTGTTATGCCTGTTGCCGGGCTTTTCCAATCTTTATCATACCATTGCTTTTAATTTTCCCCGAAAATTTAATGATAAAAAAGACGATTCAACGCTTCGCATTATTACATGGAATGTGGAGTATTTTGTTAACCTTTCTCAAAAGTCTGAAATAAGTAAAAAAATGCTGCAGGTCATCGCGCAAAAAAAACCTGATATTGTATGCTTGCAGGAATTTATGAATGTTGAACATGGCAGACGAAGGATATCAATCAGGAAAAAAATGGATTCGCTGGGTTATCCGAATTATTTTTTTTCAAATGATGAGGTGTTTACTAACCGGATCAATGCGGTCATAACTCAGGGCTGTGCAATATTTTCTAAATTTCCGTTTACTGACAGTGGGCGTGTTAACATTCGTAGAAAGGGAATGAATGAAAATCTTATTTATGTTGATATCAATTTCAATAATAAGCCTTTAAGAATTTATACAGCCCATCTTGCCTCGTTCGGATTCTACAGAGACACTCAAAATTTAAAAAAAGATGTGTATGAAATTACGTATGAACGTAAAAGAGGTATTCAATATAAACTGCGCGAAGTAGAACAATTGCACGAGAAAGAAGCTGAGATCATTAACGAAGAACTTTCTAAAACCAATAAGCCGATAGTTTATTGTGGCGATTTGAATGCTGTGCCTTCATCGTATACATATCATTTATTAAAAAATGATTTCCAGGATGTATTTCTCGCAAAAGGTATAGGCCTCGGTGCTACTTTTTATAAAATATTGCCCGGCCTACGGATTGATTATTGCTTTGCAGATAAGAGATTTAAAATAACCAATTGTGCAGTTATTAAGGAAAAACTTGCAGATCATTATCCGCTCGTAACAGATATGCAATGGAAATAAATTCTACTTCAATTCGTTAATTTTAGCGATGGCAAATCTTGTACGGCGCATTATAAAAAAAACACTGCTTATTCTCACCATAGTGGTTTGTATAATGTATTTGCTTACGTTGCTGGTTCCTTATTTGAATCCTCAAAAGTGGTGGCCAGTTGGTTTTCTTGGGCTCACGTTTCCTTACTTATTCTTTTTGCTGATTTTTGTTTTTTTCTTTTGGCTGATAGTAAAACCAAAACTTTCTTTGGTGCCATTGATTACTTTGCTGTTTGGCTTAAAACAGATAAGCGTAACTTTTGCCACGCATTTTTCGAATAAAAATATAACAGAAAAACCCGACAGCACCTTACGTATCATAAGCTGGAATGTTGCCAATATGTATGGCTTAAGCAATAATCAGGAAATAAAGCAGCATAACCGCACACAACTGGCATTATCTGTATTAGATCTTAAACCTGATATTATCTGCCTGCAGGAATTCAATCACTCTTATACACGGGGAGAGAATGCCGATAATATCAGTCTTTTCAGCAAAGAGTTTCCAAATTTCTTTTATTCAAAAGATTTTAATAAAGACAATGGCTTTTATACATCAGGTTCAATTGTTTTTTCAAAATACCCGATCATAGATTCAGGCAAAACTGATTTCCCGGGAGATTTTACCGGGAGCTTAATTTATGTTGATCTTAAAATAAATAATGATACGTTACGCATCTTTACCACACATCTGCAATCATTTGGCTTCAATACTTCTGATTATGCTGAAATGAATAAAATAAAACAACGTGATGAAGAAGCGCTTGATGCGTCAAAAAATATTTTTATGAAAATGAAGGCCGCTTTTACCAACCGCGGCATGCAGGCAGATATTGTGCAAAGACAAACTGACTCTGCAGGTCATCCCTCGGTTGTATGCGGCGATTTTAACGATGTGCCTACATCATATACCTATTTTAATATTCGCAGCCACCGTCAGGATGCATTTCTTAAAAATGGACTAGGTGTTGGAACAACTTATAACTCGTTGGCGCCAATGCTTCGTATTGATTATGTTTTGCCGGATACTTTTTTTATCATAAAAAAGTTTGATATGATTGATGAAAACCTGAGCGATCATATAATGCTGGTGACGGATCTGCAGTTAAAATGAGCAGGGGAGAGGTTGCATCAGCTTATAGATTATGGTTCATAGCTCATAGAAAAAAATACAGAATTAAGACACAAGTATTTATCAGGTAGTTTTTTAATTTATTGGTTAAATCTTTCAGCATACATAATCAAAATCTCATTTTTGCGTTATTTGCATTGTCCCCACCGTTACCAGCAAAAAATTACTGATTAAATTTTATTTAATGGAACCGAACAAACATTCGCTTTCCCGGCGGGAAAATTATGCTCCTTCAGAATTTACACGCTTTCTCTGGTGGCTTTCCACTACAGAAAAAGAATTGATACAGGATTGCACTGTTGACCGCAACCGGTATGCTATTACAGGTATGGCTGTGTTGGGAACGTGGCTTTTTGCAACACTTGCATGGAGTTATTTTTTCAGCACCGTTGTAAACAATATGATCATTATAATATTGTTGGGGATACTTATGGGATTGATCATTCTTGGTATTGACCGGGCCCTGATCAAAGGCATTACAGCAACTAATAAACGCAAAGCAGGCCCTATACTTTTTCGACTGGTACTTGCGCTTACTATAGGTACATTTATGGCACAACCTGCATTGTTATATTTATTCAACAAAGAAATACATGTGCAGATTTCTTTAGATAATGAACATCGCAAAATAGCAAAGCAGCATGAACTGGATAGCTTATATGCACCGTTAACTACACAACTACAACAACAAAAAAATTTATTACAGCAACAACTTGATTCAAAATACAATGAAGTTGGTACAGCACGTGATGCATTTATTGCAGAAACAGACGGTACCGGTGGCAGCGGGAAGATAGGTTTAAAGAATATTGCCCGTGCAAAACAAAGTGAATACCTGAAACTTGATGCCGCTTATAACCAGTTATATATTGTTACACAACCAACACTAAATAGTTTGGATAGTTCGCTGAAAGCTATTACTGACGCTAAACAAAATGAAATGCAGTTATTCAGCACCTTAATGAACGATGGCTTTTTAACACAGGTTGAAGCATTGAATAACCTGATACAAAATAATGCTGCTGCGCAGTTTCGCTATTATTTATTAATTATTATTTTGGTTTTGATTGAACTGATGCCTGTTATTGCAAAATCTTTATTGCCCGATGGAACATATGATGAAAAAGTAAGGTTCAGGGAAATAATGGAAAAACAAATTGCAGCAACCAATATTCAACATGAAGGAAAGCTGAAAGAAATGTATAATCAAATTGCGTTTGAACAGGACAATGATTTTATTCGTGAATTTTTTAATGAGGCACGTAATGAACGCAAACAAAAAATGCGTGCAAGGCTTCAGCTGTGGAAAGACTCTGACAATGGCAGTTTTGACCAGATGTGGGAAAGCCTTAAAAAAGATATACTAACTAAACAGGAAAATTAATGGAATCCTGGTTTAGAACCAGCAGAGAACAGGTTGAATGGTCATCGATTTTTATTTTTAATTTAGTTGATGTTCTTTATTATAAGCACAACTGAATAAATCATGACTCAACAACCAACAAAAGATCCGCGGTTAATTTCTTATGATACTTTACGCAAAGCGATCGGCTGGCTTGGTATCCTGCTTCCTGCAGCAATGATTACCGGCAATTCTGCTTTTGGAAACTGCCATGTGCTGCAGGATTCCACTAGTCATTATTATTATACGGTAACAGGTAATTTATTTACAGGCATTGTGTGTGCGGTGGCATTATTTCTTATTGTATATAAAGGATTTGAACTGTTAGACAATGTTATAACAACACTTGCCGGTTGCTTTGCTCTTGGTATTGCTATGTTTCCCACAAACAATAATAGTGCTGATAGCTGTGCGATTTTTGATTTGCCGCTTAACGAACTGCGCAATGATGTACACTATTGGTTTGCTGCTTTATTTTTTATAACACTGGCTTTTATATCACTTTTTCTTTTCACCAAAAGCAAGGGCCCTAAAACAAAACTGAAAAAAACAAGAAATACAGTTTACAGGGTTTGTGGTATTATTATTCTTGTAATTGTAGCCTTACTTGCAATTTATAGTTTTTGGGATGAGAGGTTTTTACGCTTTAATAAATATAAACCTGTATTCTGGCTCGAATGGGTTGCATTAACAGCATTTGGTACATCCTGGCTGGTAAAAGGCAAATTGATACTGGAAGATGAGAACAAGAAAAAAGGAGATACCTGACGATCCTTTTTACATTAATGCGAGGTTGTGAATTTAATTACATGATATTTTTAATTCAAAATAGAGGATCTAAAATATATTATTGTCTGTATCAGTATTAAGCTGAATAATTTCGGGTTTATGTACATAATTGGTATTATACCTGAACTGAATATTTGAAGTTATTCTTGCAAGAAAACGTGGCGTACCATAGGCACTATTTGGCAAGTAAACAAATCTGAATTCAACTGTTTTAAAAACAAGATTTTCATTTCTTGTTCTTACGCCTCCGCCAATACCATAATACCAGGCTGATTTTTCTATTGCATTTTTTTCAGGCGTAATAGCAGCAATGCCAGCGGAAGCAAAAGGAGAGAACTTAAAACCAAAAAGCTTATAATTTGCAAAAGTGATAGTTTCAGCATGCAGGCTTAGCCTTTGTTCGCCCAATACAGAATCTGTTCTGAAATACCTTAAGCCAAATGGGCTGTTTAAGCTTAACGGTTCAAGACCGGTGCGGTTAAAAAGACGTGTATAAGAAATCCGTACATATTGTCGCATCTTAAAATTATTAAATATCAGGGCACGGCTGAATGCAGATGCGCCTACAAGTATTGCGGCATCCTGAAATTGTACGTCGTTAAAAAAAGTGCCGGCACGTAAAAAATATTGTACAATTCCTCCCTTGCCATTAACACGGTACCAGTTGGCATCAATACCGGTATAAGGACGTGTAAGAGAGTCCTGTTTATACCAGCCAGCAGTTAAGGCTACATTATAACCATAAGGCACATCCTCAGTATTGCCAAAGCCGTATAAATAATTTGTTTTATAAAATTGTTGTCTAAAAAAGGTAAACTGGCCTAATATCGCCTGCCTGTCATTAAACCTGAAAATAAGTTTATCAATTGCCTGCTGCGGTGTATCAAGAAAATGCGCATTAAAATAACGCACACTTACAAACTTCCTATCCAGATGCTCATGGTTGGTAGCATATTTTTTTATTCCCAGATTATAACCAATCCATCCGTCGACAAGCTGGTAATGGTAATCGTAAAATTTTTCCTCAGCCTCATTATAACTATTATAGGTTTTGAAATCACCCAGGGTAAATCCACCGGCAAAATGCTTGTATTGAGAAACAAGATTACGCTGTAAAGAAAATGCAAGTGAGTGTTCATCTGCAGCACGATTAAACAGATCAGGGCTGATGGTAGAATAGCCAACAGAAGCGTCTATAAAACTGTGGGCAATATTAAATTTTGTATACACAAGTCCCACCCCTACAGTGGGTACCCTGTCTTGCTCTACTAAAACTGTCGCCTGCAGGCTTTGAGCAGCACCGAGAAAATTGACATCTTCAACTTTGGCTTTAAACCTTTCGGCTGTTGCCTGGTTAAGCACAAAATTAATACTGAAAAGATCTTTTGTTATTACATATATATCTACAGAGTCAGGGGAACCGGTTTTTGGCTGAATGATAATGCGTGCATCCTGTATATAGTCAAGCGTACGCAGGAAACGTTCGTTATCAGCAAGCAGATAAGGTACAACCGGTGTATTTTCTTTTATGAAAAGGTTATTGCGTATTACCCATTCTTTTGAGTTATTATGCAGGCTGTTTAAAAGCCTTGTTCCAAAATAATTTATCGTTTCGGAGGTATCAGTAAATGTTTTTTCAAATTTGAATTTGTTTATAATAATGTTGCGTATGATCTTTCCTTCATATGCTTTAAAAGCTACCTCACTTTTAGTAGTAAGAACCTCCTGTGTATTATTTGTAGTGTCTTTGTGCTTTTTTGTTATAAAGCGCATTGCATAACTGAAAATATTGTTTTTTGAGGTGGTTTGAATAGTATCTTCTACCTGCGCACCGGCACAAAAACAAATCAGCAGCAACGGGATTATTATAGTGGATTTAAAGATATAATTCACACTCAGTAAAGCTGTTAACAAAATTTAACTTTATATAAAGCACTTCAATTTAAGGAATATAAGTTTTAAGCAAATCCAAAAAATCATTGCGGCTTATCATTCTTGCGCCAAGGCTTTCCAAATGATTAGTATATAGCTGGCAATCTATTAAAACAACGCCTTCAGATATTAATTGTTGTACATAATTTATAAAAGCAAATTTGCTTGCATTGGATACGTGACTGAACATACTTTCACCAAAGAAAACTTTCCCCATTCTTACGCCATACAGCCCCCCGATGAGCTTATTATTTTGCCAGGTTTCCGCACTGCACGCATACCCTTTTTTATACAGATTGATGTACGCTTTTTCAACTTCATCTGTGATCCATGTGCCTTCTGAATTGCGTTTTGCTGTTTTGCAATGATAAATAACTTCTTCAAAAGAGCTGTTGGTTTTAAACTGAAAGCTGTTGCTGCGTAACACATGCTGCATACTTTTGCTTATTTTCAGCTGGTGTGGCAATAAAACAAAACGCGGGTCAGGGCTCCACCATAGCGGCAGGCTATCTTCAAACCAGGGAAATATTCCTTTGCGGTAAGCCAGCAATAAACGTTCTTCACTCAGATCTCCTCCAATTGCCAATAAGCCATCTTCAGTTGCATTGGTTGCAGGTGGAAACCAGATTTTATTATCCAGGATTGATAAAGACATAACGGGAGGGGAGCAGATAAGGATTATAAAATTATTTTTCAACCATTTCTTCAATAGTCGCATTTATGCCACGGTCTATGATTGCTTCACGCATTGGTTTCAGCATTTCGTAATCTCCCTGTTTCACAGCATATTTTCCCTGGTAGTGTATAATATAAGCACATTGTTCGGCCTGTTCAGGTGTATGGCCGCATATTTCAATCAGGGTTTCTATAACCCATTCAAAAGTGTTTACATTATCATTCCATACTATAAGATTAAAAAAAGTGGTAAGCGTGGAAAGTAAATCAGTTTCAATCTCCTCAAGCTCCTGCCCCTGTTCTGCACTAACTGTTACGGTTTTCATACATGCAAATTTAAAAACTATGAATTGATTTTTCGGATACTGGTATTTATTTTATAATTGCTGAAACAATGCGTTCTTTTCCCTGTAAATCTTTTTTAATCTTTACCTCTCCGAATCCATTTTTCCTTAATAAAGCTGCAACTTTTGCGCCTGTTAATTCATTTATCTCGAAAAATAATTTACCCTTTACTTTTAAATATTGTACACCAAAATCGGCAATGGATCTATAAAAAAGCAAGGCGTTATTATCCGGCACAAATAAAGCCAGGTGAGGTTCATACTGTATGACGTTTGAATGCATTGCTGTTGCCTCGCTTTGTTGTATGTAAGGCGGATTGCTCACTATTATATCAAACAAAGGAAAACCTGTGCAGGATTGGCTATTCAATATATCGGCATGAAAAAAGTTGATATCAACATTATTATTCGCTGCATTTTTTTTGGCAATATTTAATGCCTGTTCACTTATATCCAAAGCATAAACTTTTGCTGTAGTTATTTTTTTTTTAATGCCGATAGCTATACATCCGCTGCCTGTTCCGATATCAAGTATAGAAAAATTTTGGGGGGAAGATTTTTCCAGATCACTTGTTACCGTTTCAACCAATTCTTCAGTTTCAGGCCTTGGAATCAAAACATTTTCATCAACATAAAATTTCATGCCTGCAAACCAGGCTTCGTTCAAAACATATTGTACCGGCTTATGTTGTAACAGTTCTTGTGTAAAATGCTGTAGCCGGTTTTGCTGCTCAACAGTTAACGATGATTTTTTATGAATTAATCTTTCAGTACTTGTAAAACCCGTAATGTTTTCCATAACCATTTTGGTTATATTGGCTGCTTCCTTGTGATGATAGATTTTATTTAATTCTCCGGATAAATTTTTACCAGCTTGTAAAATGGTCATGATTGCAATGCTATTAATTATTTTTGAGAATGTTTCAACAGGATGAATTCTATATGCGCCGTTGCCTGCAACTGGCAAAGCTGGGAGCGGGGAATGTTGCGCCAAATCCTATGGTTGGTGCGGTATTGGTTTACGAAAACAGGATAGTTGGAGAGGGCTATCATAAAAAATACGGACAAGCACATGCCGAGGTAAATTGTATTAACTCAGTTAAGCAGGGCGATAAAAAATTTATAGAAAGATCGGTTTTGTATGTTTCACTTGAGCCATGTGCACATTTTGGAAAAACGCCGCCCTGCAGCGATCTTATCATTAAAAATAAAATACCAAAAGTTATAATTGGCTGCCGCGATCCTTTTGAACAGGTTAACGGGAAAGGAATAGAAAAGCTTAAAGCCGCAGGAATTGAAGTTATTGCAGCTATCCTGGAAAAAGATTGCAAAGATTTGAACAAGCGCTTTTTTTGTTTTCACACAAAACACCGGCCATATATAATCTTAAAATGGGCGCAGACTGCCGATAAAAAAATTGCTACAGACAGTAGTAACAGGTTAATAATCAGTAATGAATTGACAAATAAAATCGTGCATAAATGGCGCGCTGAGGAAGCCGCGATACTTGTTGGAACATATACAATTGCATCTGATGACCCGCTGTTAACAAACCGCTTGTGGACCGGAAAAAATCCTGTAAGGCTTTTAATAGATAAAGATCTAAAGCTTCCAGGTACGGCAAAAGTTTTTAATAATGATGCGCCGACAATTGTTTTTAATCTTGCGAAAACAGCAATTGAATTAAAACAACATCTTACCAATTGTATATTTTATTACAAGATTGATAAAAATGAAAGTTTAATAAAACAACTAACCAAAGCCTGTTATGAATTAAATATTCAAAGTATTTTGGTTGAAGGCGGCGCAAAACTGTTGCAGTCGTTTATTGATGAAAACCTGTATGATGAAATACGGATAATCACCAACGAAAATCTATTTGTAACTAATGGATTGGATGCACCGGTTTTTAATCCTGGTCGTTTGCAAAAAGTTGATACTAATATTATCAGCTCTGACAAGATCGAATATTTCCTATAATTAATATTATGTTAAGTAGCCCCAATACAAGGCATGAAAACTACTACCCCGTTTATTAAACAAGACAAGGCTTTGGATGATCTATATTCAAATTGCTTGATAACTTAAATCTTCAGTTCATCAGAACAATTAACTTACCTGGAATAATTATATCGCACGTCAATTGGCGGTGATTCCTTACATGGATGATGATAAATAATGATATCGTCAAGATCAATTGTTCCTTTAACACGCATATAATGTGGACGAATAAATTTCACACCTGCAGCAGTTAATTCATCTCCATTTATGGTTACAGTATGCCAATTTCCATCTTTAATTAATTAATTAAGTTAATTGAGGATAGTATATTTGGAATGGCGGAGGGTTGACTGACCGGACAAATAAATGTTCTATAAGCGTAGTTGCTGTCAAAAGATTTTAATGGATTAGATTTCACAGAAAAATTAAGTATAGCATAATAATATTTCCGATTTAAAGTGTCATCTACTTCACAAAATAGTTGAATAAATGCTTTTGTACTGTTGGTGCGATACCTAAAGCTAAAAGATGAATCCATTTTTTGATATCTTACCCAATCAAGCATTATATCATGTTCAAATTCATCATAGATTGATGAGGTATTAATTAGTTTAAAGCTAATATAACGGTTGGAACCTCTTTTAATATGAGCATTTGGTAAGTCTCTTAAACCAATGCCATTACCTTTTTTTCCATCATCAAAATTGATCTCGAATTTGCATGGAAGATCAGGTTGCCTGAAAGAATATAAAATATAGGCTTCTCCGGATTTTAGTGTTATTCTTTTATTGTAAGCATTTCCCTCATTATCATAAAAAGTATTCGCCAGGTTATAATTATACTTTTTTAAAGAGTAGGTTACGGGAGCTACTACAACAATGCCATTTTCAAATTTGCGGGTATATAAACCATTGTTTTTAAAAGTATAATGATTTATTGCATTTCCCAGCCGGTTATATATATAATCTGTGTGCAGGTCTAATATGCCAAATCTGCCTGCCATGGTTGATTTTTGTACAGGGTAACCTGTACCTGTCGTAAAATGAAAGCTACTCTTTCCATTTGTTCCCAATAAGAAGCATCCATATACATATCGTTCCCAGTATTTTTCTTCAGCATAAAAGTGATAAACGTCAGCATTAGCATAACTCCCATGTCCACTACCTAAAATATTGAAATGTTTATTAATAAAAGCAGAACTGTCCATCATCCTGATATAAGGCAAAACAGCGCTTGAAAAAATAGAATCATTTTTTTCAGTGATACCAAAGGCCTCAACCATTTGAGCATCTGCAAAATCAAAAAATTTTGTTTGCCTGGCATAAGTCTCTGTTGAAATTCCATTTATGTAAATATATGCATCGGGAAATGCAAGTCTTATCTGCTTCATTAACGTATAGTTAGAATCTGAATAGCTTTGTATAAGGTTTGAATCTTTATTATAAGGAGGAGGAAAAAATCTTGTTACCGGATCAAACCATGTCCTGTCAAATAACCAACCATCTGTTGTTACCTTTTGATGAAAAGTAGTATCAATTCTTCCAATGATCCACCTGCGAAACTTTTTGTTTCTTGAATCTCCATAAATAAATCCACCATTTGTTATCATGGGAGTATTCTTGTTTTTTGGATCAGGGATTAACATTGGTACTCCCAAAGAATTCATTCCGTGTAAAGTTTCCTGATCGAATGTAGTATCATTTACCGGATCGTATGTTTCCAGCTTTGTGTAAAACCCGGTAATCACATTAGGATTGTATTGTTTCAATTTTGCAAAAAGTGTAGAATCCCAGTAGCCTTTAGGATCATTCCATTTTGGAGGTTGTAAATCATTTTTCACACCTCTTATCACAATAGGACTGGTATATTTCGCCAAGTATCGCAATACCTGATCATCTAATGCTTTATTGTCAGGAGCGGGATTAATTTGCATAACAGCAGGTGTTATAGGTAATTGCGCTTTTAGAAATGGCAATGCTGTAAACATCAAAACCACAAAAAATAAGAGTGATTTTTTTATGGCAGTATACGCGCATGCTGTAATTGCTGCTATTATAGAATTCATATGTTTCAAATTCAATAAGAAACCTTATTGTTAAAAATACTCTTTAATAAGAAGAGTTCTTCTTTATTTTTCTTAAGGCTCCTTCCCCAGTCCTCACAAGTTTATTGAAAATTTAAATAATTGCTCCGCCCCAAAAGCCGCAACTCAAACATGATACTGTGTTATCGTCATTTCGCTGAATAATATTAATCCGCCGCGGCGGACTTGCCGTGATAGGATTTTTTAAAGCCAGGAACAAATTTTTATCTTAAGTATGTTGCACAAAACGGTTAACAAGAAAAAATAAAAAGCTATTGATTTTTGTATTGCATACCGGCACTTCCCTATTTACAAACTAAAACAGATAAATTGCTATGATGTTTGGTAAAACCGAAAGAAAAATTATACTGTCAGAAATCATTTCAGTAGACATGCCCACAAAAGTGAAAGGAATATCTACTAAAATTTTTTTTACCATCGCTTGCGATATTATTGAAACTAATAAGCGTTTTTTCATTATAGACCTGGGTTGCACAATAATATTTTCTACAGGCCAGGAATACAATGTTGTTGCACGAAGTAGCGCCGGGATTAAAGGCGATGAACCAATAAATGCTGTATTGCTAAAAATAAAATCTGAAGAGGAAATACCAGCATTGGAGAAATTAATCAATGATGATGTTGATAAGTATAAAAACGATTTTACAATCAATCATGAAATAAAATCGAGCCTTACTGCTAAGGAAATGGAAGAAGCAATATCTGATGCTTTACAACGGGGATCACAATAAGTTCTGGTTCTTCTTATTATCTGTGGTTTAAGTGGAGGATATAGGTTCATCTCGAAAACACTTTAGTCGCGATTTTTACCTTGCTACCGGTCCGATTAACTATTCATTATTATTTTTATTTGCTCACCCTTTCCCTCACTCCCAAAATGATTAAAACGTAACCTTAAAAACAGAAAATGTAACTAAATAAGTTATAAAAAATTAGTTCACTATAAGCAACGAGTTGGCTTTATCAAAAGTGATTGTATTAAATTGCTCAAGTGCGGATTGACCTAATAATAATGGTGCATTTAATGATTCAACGATTGAAGCACGAACATTATATAAAATAATTCCTCTCCCAAGATCAATCTTTTTTAAAATTATTGTAGTTCCGGTAGAAATTTGGCCGTCAGCATTTTTATATGAGGCCTGACCAGTTATATCATCTAGCATTAATGATCCGTGTTTTAGCATATAAAGAGCTTCTGTTTTTGATATGGATACATCGCTGGCCCCTGTATCAAATATCATTTCCCAAGATAATTCGTCGTTTACTATTACATTTAGATAGTAAACCCCGTCCTTTTTAACTAATTTGATTTTTCCTTTTCCATAAACATTCTGAAGAGGTGAGTTTTGTAAAGAAACATCCGAATAATCATTGACTTGTTCCCTATTTTGAATTCCCTCCTTGTATGTATCATGCTCGGCATCATATTTTTTATATAACATATCAAATTTGGTATAGTCATTTCTGTTGCCGTTTGTCTTTGTTTGTTCTCTTTTCCAATAGTAAATATTGGCAAGATAATCCACCATCCTGTTCAGACTTTTGGTTTCTGATTTTGTTCTGTTTGCTTTACCTTTTAGAATCGGATACGCTTCTTCAAGCCAAAATGCAGCGGTATCAGCAAAAGCTACCTGTTCTGTAAGCGCTTCTGCGCGTTTGGTTTTCGATTTTGCAGACCTACCGCGGTAAGATGAATACCTGTCGTCCAGTTCGCCAAAAAAGCCATAGTACAATACACCGGTGTTAAAGGCATATAAACCATTTATGTTGTTTAACTCAAATGCTTTGGCAAAAGCTTCTGCTGCGGCTTTCTTTAAAGCTATTTTTTGTGTGCTGTCCAATGCGTTTAACTGGGTCTTATCCGTTGTTGCGAAAGCTTCTGCATAACCAATGAGTTTCTCTTCACTCATGTTGCCCGCAGCTACATCCTGTTGGTATTTTCGGAGAAGTTCCATAAGGCTTGAATTTGTGGTCATATTGCTCATCTCGTACGCAGTCCAAACAGCATTATCATTAGGATACAGTTCTTTTGCAAGAGCAAGATATTTAGTAAAATCAGAAGTATTTTTCTGTTGCAGATTGTATTCGAGCAAAAATTTGTAAATGTCTTCATAATCCGGACCGTCAACTGCAATATCCGCAAGCTTTGAATAATACTTAACGGCGCTATCAAATTTTTGAGCATTCTGCGCTGCATAACCTGTATATAAAACAGTAATTGTATCAATAGTTGCCGACGAAGAACTGAGTTTATTAGCCAGGAAAAAATTGCCTAAATTTTCCGCTTGTGCAAAATATTTATAAGCATTATCCCATTGCTTGGCCTGGAAATGATTCTTTCCTTTTTCAAATGAGGTTGCATAGATATTACCAATGCCGCCTGCGAAGTTTTGCTCCTTTAACTGTTTTAATTTAGGATCCATAGCCTGGTATTGATAAAATGCATCCATAGCCTCCTTATCTGCATTAGGATATTTTCGGCTAAAGGAAGGCTCGGCGTATAACTGGCTGTATACTGTTAATTTCCATAAATAAGCGGTGGCCTTATCTCTATCTTTTAATGTAGGTTTTGCAAGCCAGCTATCAACTTCCTCCTTGGCTTTTTCATATTGTTTTTGTGAAAGATATAAACCGATAACATCTTCTTCCTGCGCCATTAAATAGCTAGACGAAAAAATAAGTGCAACCGAAAGAACTATTATTTTTTTCATATTATCGATTTTTTCGCAATTAAACCGCCTTATAGTAAACTATAACATCTTTCTCAATTCAATTACTTCCTGGCAAAAATAAAAAGTTCAAAAACAAGAAACTGCGTCAGATGACTCAAAACAGGGTGACTAACGTAAAAAAAAGCCGCAATTTATTGCGGCTCCTTTTAATTGTTTATTTAACAATCAACTATTGATATTGATTATGCTCTGCATCGTATTGCTTATATAAAGCATCAAGCTTATCATAATCCTTACTATTTCCATTTGTTTTAGTTTGTTCTCTTTTCCAGTAATATATATTAGCAAGGTAATCAACAGTCCTGTTCAGGCTTGCAGTTTCAGATTTTGACCTTTCTGTTTTAGCTTTTAAGATCGGGTAACCTTTTTCAAGCCATAGTGCAGCCGTATCAGCATAAGCTGTTTGTTCTTTCACAACTTCTGCACGCTTGGCTTTTAAATCTGCAGATTCCCCGCGGTATGCAGAATACCTGTCATCGAGCTCTACGTAAATTCCATAATAGATCACACCCGTATTAAAAGCATATAAACCATTTGTGTTGTTTAATTCAAAGGCCTTTGCAAAAGCCTCCGCTGCGGCTTTCTTTAAAGCTATTTTTTGTGTGCTGTCCAATGCATCTAACTGTGCCTTATCCGTTGTAGCAAAAGCCTCTGCATAACCGAGCAATTTATCTTCAGTCATTCCGCCTGCTGCTGCATCCTGCTGGTATTTTGTTAGAAGCTCTGAAAGACTTGAATTTGCAGTCATATTGCTCATTTCATACTGCGTCCATAAAGCATTATCATTCGGGTACAGCTCTTTTGCAATCGCAAGATATTTGGTAAAATCAGCAGTATTCTTTTTCTGCAGATTGTACTCGATCAAAAACTTGTAAAGATCTTCATAGTCAGGTCCGCCTACTTTAAGATCTGCCAGCCTTGCATAATACTTAACGGCGGTATCAAATTTTTGAGCATTCTGCGCAGCATAACCTGTATATAAAACAGTAATTGTGTCAATTGTTGATCCAGAAGAACTTAGTTTATTGGCCAGCAAAAAATTGCCTAAATCTTCTGCCTCTGCAAAATATTTATAAGCACTATCCCACTCCTTCGCCTGGAAATGATTCTTTCCTTTTTCAAACGAGGTTGCATAGATATTACCAATACCACCTGCAAAGTTTTGTTCCTTTAACTGTTTTAATTCAGGATCCATGGCCTGGTATTTATAAAATGCATCCATGGCCTCCTTATCTGCGCCTGGATATTTACCGCTTAAAGAAGAATCGGAATATAACGAACTGTACACTGATAATTTCCATAAATAAGCGGTGGCTTTATCTTTATCTTTTAATTTAGGTTTTGCCAGCCATTTATCAACTTCATCTTTGGCTTTTTCATATTGTTTTTGTGAAACATACAAATTAATAACATCTGCTTCCTGCGCCATAAGCCAGGTAGCCGAAAAAATAAGTGCAACCGAAAGAACTATTTTTTTCATATTGTTTTATTTATTTAAGAACAGATTTCTCAGATTGAAATTAATCTTTAAAGTTTAAACAATTGCAGGCTCATCGTCGTTGCCCGGCAAATTATTACCAGGTTCCTCAACATCTTCTTCATCTAATTTTGAAATGGCTGCGATTTCATCTCCATTATCCAGCCTTATTAAAATTACACCTTGTGTTGCACGGCCAGCCTCTTTAATATTAGATGTTGATGTTCTTAAAATGATGCCGGATTTGCAGGTGATCAACAGGTCTTCTTTCTCATGTACATCAAGAATGCCGACAAGGCTTCCTGTTTTTTCTGTTACATTAATGGTTTTAACACCTTTGCCTCCCCTGTTCGTGATACGGTATTCATCAACTTTAGTGCGCTTACCAAATCCTTTCTCACTTACAACCAAAACTGTTTTTCCTGTTTCATTCTTTTCGACACAAATCATACCAATTACTTCATCGTTCATATCATCTACCTCAATTCCTGTAACGCCAATAGCACCACGGCCGGTAGGTCTTACCTTCTCTTCAGGAAAACGAATGGCTCTTCCGCTTTTTACAGCCATCATTATCTCGCAATTACCATTGGTTAATCTTGCGTCCAGTAACTCATCTCCTTCCAGGATGGTTATTGCATTTACACCCGTTGCCCTGGGCCTGCTGAAATCGGTCAATGTCGTTTTTTTAATAACACCCTTTTTTGTACACAGAACAATATTATGCGATTCAAGAAATTCTTTGTCATCAAGATTCTTCACATTCATTATTGCTTTCACTTTATCACCGGCTACAAGCTGAACCATGTTTTGAATAGCCCTGCCCTTAGATTGTTTTATGCCTTCCGGAACTTCGTATACTTTCAGCCAGTAACACCTGCCCTGCTGGCTAAAGAAAAGCATGGTATCATGCGTGGATGCAACAAATAAATGTTCTACATAATCTTCCTCTCTTGTTTTACTGCCAACAGCGCCACGGCCTCCCCTACGTTGCTGCCTGTATTCCGAAGCATTTGTTCTTTTAATATAACCTAAATGTGAAATGGTAATAACAACATCTTCCTTCTCAATAAAATCGAGCATGTTTACCTCATCTGCCAGGTATTGTATTTCACTCCTTCGTTCATCCCCGTATTTATTTCTTATTTCTATCAATTCAGTTTTAATAAGATCATATCGAAGGCTTTCACTTGCCAGTAAGTCTTTAATATTTTTTATGTTGTTAAGAAGCCCGTTAAATTCTTCCACGATCTTATCTCTTTCCATGCCAGTTAAGCGTTGTAAACGCAATTCCAGTATAGCTTTTGCCTGGGCTTCTGTAAAACCTTCGGCCTGCTGGTATAATTCAGGTGTAAGGTTAGAAAAAATATGTTGAGGCAGGTACCATTTTTCCTCCATCCCTTTTTTTATCAGGGCTTCTTTGGCTTCATCAGGAGTTCTGCTTTCGCGGATGAGTTTTATTACTTCATCCAGGTGATCGAGCGCTTTCAGGTACCCTTCCAAAATATGCGCGCGCTCTTCTGCTTTTCTTAATTCAAATTTCGCGCGGCGGATCACCACCTCCATCCTGAACTCAACAAACTCACTAATGAGATCTCTTAGGTTTAAAATTTTCGGACGACCCCTCGTTAGTGCAACATTATTAATACCAAAACTGGTTTGCAGTTCGGTGAATTTGTATAACTGGTTTACAATTACATTTGAGTTACCATCACGTTTCAGGTCAATAACTATACGCGTGCCTTCACGGTTATTACTTTCATTATTTACATGTGCAACGCCTTCGATGGTCTTATCATTTACAAGCTGACCAATCCTGTCTGTAAGATTATCGCGGTTTACCTGGTAGGGCACTTCTGTAATAACAATCTGTTCGCGGCCGCTTGCCTTTGTATCCACATGGCACCTGCCACGCACAACCACTCTTCCCCTTCCTGTTAATAAACCCTGCCGAACGCCATCCATTCCGTAAATAATACCGCCAGTTGGGAAATCGGGAGCTTTTACGTATTGCATCAGGCCTTCAACGGTAATTTCCTTATCATCTATGTAGGCAACACAACCATTAATTACTTCTGTAAGGTTATGCGGCATCATATTCGTTGCCATACCAACAGCAATACCGCTAGAGCCGTTTAACAACAATTGCGGTACGCGGGAAGGCAGCACTGTTGGCTCTTTCAGGCTGTCATCAAAATTGAACTGAAAATCTACCGTGTCTTTTTCAATATCTTCCAGCATGCTTTCAGCAACACGTTGCAAGCGTGCTTCGGTGTATCGCATTGCTGCGGGTTCATCGCCATCCTGGTTGCCAAAATTTCCCTGGCCGTCAATTAATTTATAACGCATACTCCACTCCTGCGCCATACGCACCAGTGCATCATAAACAGAGGCATCGCCATGCGGATGGTATTTACCAAGCACCTCTCCTACAATACGTGCAGATTTTTTGTAAGGTTTGTTGGAGTTCATGCCAATCTCGTTCATGGCATATAGTATCCTGCGGTGAACAGGTTTAAACCCATCCCGCACATCGGGCAGGGCACGTCCAACTATAACCGACATTGAATAATCAATATATGCGGTCTTCATTTGCTCCTCAATATTTACCTGGATTGTTCTATCGTTATCTGCGGTTTCCTGGGGGAATTGATTTTCTTCCATTCGTTAAATTACAATGTATAACTGCTAAAAAATTAAAGCCCGCAAATCTACTGCTTTATGTGCTTCAAATGCCTAACTAACCGGCTTTTTTACGCCTGAAATTGTTAATAAATCAATCATTTTATGCACACAATTTCTTGTGTGAACCGGCCCCCTGGAATAATTAAAAAACTGTTTAATTTTTAGCTTCCGGCATATATGATCAGAATAATGCCAATAACAAAAAATATAAACATTGCTGCCAGTAATGTATTGGTTGATTTTGGTGCCTGTTCAAATTCTTTCCATATAAATACGCCCCAGAAAGCAGCTACCAGTGTTGCACCTTGTCCCAATCCATATGATATTGCTGCCCCGGCTTTGCCTGCAGCGATCAGGTTTAGCGAATTACCAAGCCCCCAGATCAATCCACCTAAAATGCCGGTCAGATGTGTTTTGAATTTGCCTTTGAAATAATCAACATAAGAAACGGGTGATCCGTCAAAAGGTTTTTTCATCAAAATAGTATTAAACAAAAAGTTACTGATAAAAATACCCACAGAAAAAATAAACACGGCGGTATATGGCGTCATCTTTCCGGCTGCCGGATTTTCAAAATTATCAAGATCCATGGAAGCTGCAACAAACCTGTAAAAGAACGACATCAGCAAACCTGCGATCAAAGAAATAACAATACCCCTGGAAGACGGTTTTTTATCGGCTTTGTTATTACGTTTATAAGCGATAGCATTTATAATAATGGCAATCGCAATTAAAATAACTCCGGTAAACAATAATACAGGGTCGCCTTTTTGGGATGCTGCAAAATTTACAATCACACCCAGCACTAATGCAAGGCCAATACCAATAGGAAAAGCTACTGCCATGCCTGCAATGGCAATGGCGGCAGATAATAATATGTTAGCGGCATTAAATATGATGCCGCCAATAAATGCGCTTAAAATATTATTGCTGCCTGCCTGTTGAATATCATCCAAAAAACTTCTGCCTTGTTCCCCTGTGCTTCCTAAGGTAAATGCACTGATCACGGAAAAAATCAATATACCAATTACGTAATCCCAATAAAACAATTCAAAACGCCAGCTTTTTCCTGCCAGCTTTTGGGTATTTGCCCATGAACCCCAGCAAAGCATAGTAATAAAACAAAAGATAACGGCCAAAGCATAATCCTGAACAATAAACATAGCAATCGTTTTAGTTTAAACTTTATTCTTTATAAATTCATTTTCTTCATTTCTTCAACCGCATAATTTGCTGCTCTTGCGGTTAAAGCCATATACGTTAAAGATGGGTTCTGGCAGGCATTGGAGGTCATGCATGCACCATCTGTTACAAAAACATTCTTTACATCCCATAACTGGTTATACTCATTCAGTACAGATGTTTTTGGATCTCTCCCCATTCTTGCCGTGCCCATTTCATGAATACCCAAACCCGGCGCCTGGTTATCATCATATGCCTGGATATTTGTAAAACCCGCTCTTTCCAGCATTTCACTTCCACTGCTTAAAATATCTTTCAGCATAGCCAGTTCATTGGTTTTGTATTCGCAATCAATTTCAACCTGTGAAATTCCCCATGCATCTTTTTTGTCTTTGCTTAGTGATACTTTATTTTCATAATAAGGCAGGCATTCACCCATGCCGGTCATCCATAGATACCATGCTCCCGGCTCTGTCATTTGTTCTTTTAATGCTGCACCGATACTATCATCCGTAACATTGCCGGTGCTTCTTGTGCCGCCTGCTGCAATGGCAAATCCGCGTATAAAATCTTTTTGCTTATCATCGCCAATATTCCTGAACCTCGGGATATAAATACCTGCCGGTCTTCTTCCATAATAATAAGAATCCTTAAATCCTTCATACGATCCACCTAAATGGCCGCGGTAATTATGATCCATCAAATAATGGCCAAGTACATCATTTGTGTTGCCTAAACCATTTGGAAATTGTGAGGAAGTTGAATTAAGTAATACCAATGTTGTATTAATTGTACCTGCATTTAAGAAAATGATCTTTGCATAGTACTCTGTAACTTCTTTTGTGTTAGCATCAATTACACGTACCCCGGTTGCTTTGTTTTTTTGTTGATCATAAATGATTGAATGAACAACAGAAAAAGGCCTCAGCGTTAAATTACCGGTAGCTTTTGCCGCAGGCAGCGATGCAGAAACACTGCTGAAATAACCCGAAAAGGGGCAGCCGCGTGAACAGAGATCACGGTATTGGCAGGGCCCTCTCCCATTTAAACCTTTAGTAAGATTGGCCGTACGTGAAATGATCACATGCCTGTTTGTAAAATTTTTTTCTGTTTGTTCTTTAAAATGTTTTTCAACACAATTCATCTCCATCGGAGGCAAAAACTCGCCGTCAGGCAAATGCGGAATGCCATCTTTATTACCGCTGATGCCAACAAATTTTTCAACATAACTATACCACGGCGCAATATCTTTATAACGTATCGGCCAGTCAACCCCAATACCCTGTTTTGCATTTGCTTCAAAATCCAGGTCGCTCCAGCGCTGTGTCCATCTCGCCCACAACAAACTTTTCCCTCCAACCTGGTAACCACGTATCCATGCAAAAGGCTTTGTTTGTATGTAAGGATGTTCATTATCCTTTACAAAAAAATGTTGTGTTGATTCAGAAAAAGCATAACATTTACCAACAATTGGATTTTCGTCTAAAAATTTTTTTGAAAATGTGTCATGACGCGGCAGTTCCCATGGCGGAAGGTTTGCCGTAGTATAATCTTTTATGTGTTCAATATTTCTGCCGCGTTCAAGTACCAAAGTTTTCAGGCCTTTTTCACAAAGTTCTTTTGCAGCCCAGCCGCCGGTCATGCCACTTCCAATTACAATAGCGTCAAAACTATTCTGTACAACAGCTTTTGAATTTATGTTTGGTAAACTATCGTTGTTATTGCCCATTTTCAGATTTCCGATTTCTGATTTTTTGATTTCTGATTTTTTAGGACTTGTATTAATACTATATCTATTTCGGCTGATGTTGTATCAGGTCATCAATTAATTGCTGCACGATTGCAGGTAAGGCTTTTTCAACCAGGTGATATTGATTGGAAGTTTGATCATCAACCCAGGTATTACTGCCATCTTTGTCACTAACAATTATTTTTCCCTGTTTTACAGTATACCATTGCTCATATCCCTCCACGCCCACCAATACCGCAGTTTCATCCCAGCTTTTTCTGCCGGCACTATCTTCTTCTGCCATAGGAATTGAAATGCGGAATACGTCTTTTACCGGGCTGTTTGTAATGGTATCATTATGAATAAGCGGCAGGCCGCATTTTATTTTTTCACCAATTTCAAACCCGGATAACAAAACAGGTGTTGGCCAATTTTCAAACACATATTTTGATGATGGAAAATCCCTGTCAACATTAAATTCTTTTCCCGAAGGAAATTTACCTGCCATACTTACCAGTTGTTTTACTTTTTGCTTTACCAGTTGTTCTCCTGTTAATGGAGAAAACATATCAGCTTTTGACTGCAATAGATTTCTAAGATTTGTTAAGAAGCCTACTGTAACTACTGTTACACTGTTATCGGGTTGAATAGCTAAGATTCTTCTATACAAAGCAACGGCATCAGGTACATCTTTATTACTGTTGATGGCATGGGGATAATTCTTTACAACTGAATCACTCCAGAACTGCCAGTCACGAAGTTCCAGTGCTTCTCCTTTAGGCACACCAACTGGAATATTTGGCCTGTTGAAATAAGTATTGAACACACTGAATACTGCTGCAACATTATCATATTTTGTACTTGCTATTGTGGCCAGAATATTTGCTTTGCCATCATCTGCAAATGCATGCAACATAGCTATCGCTCCAACATCATCATAATCCGGGCCCATATCAGAATCAAAAATTATTGATACAGGCTGAGCGATTAATTTGCTCATACAGATTAAACAAAAAGCAAGTACAACAATTTTTTTCATAGCACTAATTTAGTTACCATCCGAACACTTTGCGAACATATTCCCGGCTTATTTTCCAATCTTCTTTTACTGCACGCACAGGTGGTTCATCAAATGCAAGCTCAATAGCAGCTTTACCGCTATAATTTATTTCTTTTAATGCTTTTGCAATGGCAGGAAAATTTGTAACCCCTTCACCAACAGCCTCTGTCCATTTGCCGTTGACATATTGATCCCGGATATGCATGTACACAATTTTGTCTGCATAGGTTTTAATAAACCAAACGGGATCAACGCCGGCACGCACCAGCCAGTTCAGGTCAGGCCCTAATTTTATTTCCGGGATTCTTTTTATAATTCCTTTCAGATCATGCAGGTCGTCTATAGCTTCAAATGTGTGGTTATGAATATTGGGTTCGATTTTATTTTTATCACATACCAATAAGATCTTTTTCAATAGTTCTGCCTGGTTATCCAGTTCAGCTTCTGTTTTTTTATGACCCGCTTCACCCACAGTTAAGCCAATCATTGTACCGCCTATTATATGCAGCCGATCTGTTACCAGCTCAATATCATCCAAAATTTGCTGTTGTTTGTCTTTATTCCACATATCGCCATAATAAGAAGTTCCCACAACAGGCAAGTTATATTTTTGAATAAGGTCATTAAACCTTGAAACGCCATCATTATTTCGCAATAATATTTCCATTACTTCAACACCATCAATGCCTGCATATTTGAAATCGCTGAAAATATCATCCAGGATTGGTGAGCAATCCCAATCTGGCGGATAGCGACTTGCATACACCCATAAATGGCCATATACAGGAATTTTATGTTGAATGAAAAAATTTTCATGTGTATTCAACATCAATCCTGCAGTTAATGCTGATGATGTTTTTATAAAATTTCTTCTTGATTGCATTTAAATATTAATGAAGCAATAATCAGTATTCAATAATCAATTATTTATCCGGCCTTTTAATGTAATGCGTTACGGCAACGCAAGTGCTACATAACTATCGCCCCCTTTGGCGCCAAGCTTGGTACCGCCACAAGCCATCACGATGTATTGTTTACTATTTACTTCATAAGTACTTGGTGTAGCAAAGGCCGCGGCAGGTAACTGTGTTTGCCAAAGCAGCCTTCCATTACTCTTATCATAAATCCTGAAATAGCCATCTTTTGTACCGGCAATAAACAGTAAACCGCTTGCAGTAATAACAGGCCCGCCATAACTTTCAGAGCCTTGTGCATCAGATCCCTTTCCTCTAAGCTCAGGTATTTCTCCGTAGGGAATCTTCCATACATACTCGCCTGTATTAAGGTCAATGGCATTTAAAGTGCCCCATGGCGGACGAATAGCGGGCAAGCCATTTTTATCCAGGAATTTGCTGTAACCGGAAATAGAATAAGAAACTTCTCCATTACTTTTTGCTTTGCTTTCAAGTCCGGGTTCTTTAGGCGGAACAGCCGCTGCTTCTTCATCCTGAAACATAAATGCGACAAGTGATTTCATTTGTTCATCGGTGAACTTTGGAAAAGCAGGCATCATGCCCTTGCCATGTGCAACAAGATTTGCTACACTCTCCCTGTTTCTGCGGCTGGCGATGTTCACAAGAGAAGGATAACCGCTTGCAGGATTACCCCTGAGATCTGTACCATGACATGCAGTACAGTTGGCAGCATACAGGCTTTGGCCAGGAGTCATACTTACATTTTGTGCACCTTCGGCAGGCCCTAAAGAAATGTGCCATGCCATCTCGTTACTGTTTATGTAGATAATTCCATCTTCATCTACGGCTGCACCACCCCATTCACCGCCACCATCCAGACCAGGATAGATGATCGTGCCTTTTTCACTAAGCGGTGTAAAAGGGCCTTCCGAACGGCTCTGTTTCAGGATAGTTATCAATGAATCCTTATTTGCAGCATAAGGATTAATATCATTTTCTGTGACCAGCTGTCTTGCATAAGGTGCAGGTTTTTCCGGCAAAGGTTGCGTGGGCCATGATTGCTCGCCCGGAATATCAGACTGCGGCACAGCTGTTTCTTTAATTGGAAACAATGGCTCGCCCGTTTCCCTGTTAAATACAAATACATAACCTTGTTTGGTAATTTGTGCAACTGCATCCACTAATTCACCATTGTGCCTTACAGTGATAAGATTTGGCGGCGCCGGCGGATCACGGTCAAGTATATCATGGTGCACCAATTGAAAATGCCATATGCGCTTCCCTGTTTTGGCATCCAACGCCAAAAGACAATTGGCAAAGAGATTTGTGCCTATACGTTTCGCACCATAAAAATCATAAGCAGCAGAACCTGTGGGTACAAAGAGCATCCCGCGCTTACGGTCTACCGACATACCGCTCCAGTTGTTGGCAGCACCAACATCAGAAGTATTTTTATAAACATCTTTAGGCCAGGTATCGTAACCAAATTCTCCGGGATATGGAATTGTATGAAACACCCATGCAAGTTTACCAGTTCTTATATTAAAAGCCTGTATATGTCCAAGGGAAGCATCGGTTCCTTCAGAAACGCGAAGCGGCATAATGATGAGGTCTTCATACACCGTGCCGGGTGTATTGGAGATAACCATTTTTTCTTCACTTGTTGGTTCCAATCCCGACTTAAGACTTGTACGCCCACTATCCCCAAAAGCGGCAATTGGTTTTCCTGTTCGTGCATCTAATGCATATAGCCAGGGACCGCTTGTATAGAGTATCCGCTTATCATCTCCATCTTCCCAATACACTATCCCCCGGCTGCTGCTATAACTATCAGGGCCTTCACTCTGGCCTTTCCATATTTCTTTGCCGGTTGCAGCATCTACAGCAAAAGGCCTTGTAGTTGCAGTCATGCCGTACAAAACACCATTAACTATTATGGGGTTGCATTGAATTTGCCCTGAATCAAATGTATGATACTCCCATGCCACTTTTAGTTGTTGCACATTGTTTTTGTTGATCTCATCTAATGGTGAGTAATGATTACGTTCAGGGCCACCTAAATATTCTTTCCATTCATTTGTACCATAAGATGGTTTTTCGGCTCCCTGTTTACAGGCGAGGTAGCCAATAACAAGGCAGGCGACAAGAACTACCAGGAATTTTTTCATTGCAAGTAATGTTGATTAAGCGGGCTTAAACTTATTGATTTTTTTTATTGGTTAATATATCGGCCATTGTTTTATTACATCACGTGTGTGGCTGAACATTTGTATAAGGTTCTGCAACAGTTGTCCACGCAAAATAAATTGTCAATATCCCGGGTTTTGTTTCAGTGCCGGGTTTGTTGTTAAAACAGTTTGCGGTATTGGAAATATTTCCCAATGCTTGTCAGCATCTGCAGACTTTTCCCACCACGCATCCTGGAATTTTCCAAACCGGATAAGATCTTCACGGCGTGTCATTTCATATGCAAACTCCCGACCGCGCTCATCGAGTAATTCATCCATTTTTAAAGTTGAAGTTGTGTACCTCGCATCCGGATCATTTGGGGCAAAGCTTCTTGCCCTTACTTCATTAACAAGATCAACGGCTTCCTGTGTGGCCGCATTGCTATTTAAACGCATTAAGCATTCGGCTTTCATCATTAAAATATCAGCATAGCGAAAAACAACCATATCATTATTCATATTCACAAATCCATTTATGCCATAACTGCCATAGTTATATTCAATTTCATATTTAATATTCATTACACCTTCAGCGTCTGTTGCATTCAGCAAGTCGTTTATCTGTGGACTGATCACCATTTCATTACCCTCATAATCGTATATAGGTTGGGTGTCGCCGTTTGCATCCACATAAGTTTGCGGTCCAACTATCCACTGGTTAATACGACGGTCTTTTTTTGAAAACAGGTTAAAGAACGATTCCTGTGTGCTGATCTTGCGCCAGCCATAATATAATGACTGATCTTCAGAATATTTTGCATTGATTATATTTTCATGAATATTCTGCTCAATAAAATTGAATTGCTGCGCATTGTTTGCATCAAAAGGAACTACATAAATATTTTCATTGCTATTTTCGTTATGCACCAGAAAGGGATCATTCCAATGTGCATCAAGCGCATATTTACCTGAATTGATAACATTATCGCATGCATCCAAACAATCCTGGTAATGATCTTCACCTGTTATTGCTTCTGCGTTTAAATACATTTTTGCCAATAAGCTATATGCTGCGGTTTTTGTAAAATGCCCATACCAGTAATCATCATCTTTCTCACTTAATGTTGGGATACATTCATTGATCTCTTTTTCAATAAAAGCAAATGCTTCTGCTGGTGTATTATTGGCTGGATTTGGTATGCCAACATGTTCAACGATGGGGATATTTCCGAACTCACTCAACAACCAATAATAATGTAAAGCTCTTAACATTCTTACTTCAGCTATCATCTGTTCTTTGGTTACCGGTAAGTTCATGGCGCTTACATCAACATTTTGTATGTTGTCGATGAAATTATTGCAATAGCCTATTGCCTGGTATAAATTCTGCCATTCGGCCAGTATCCATGCATCGGGTGCTGCCCAGCTATGTTGATGAAAACGTATCCACTGGCCTTCCTGGTCAATATAACCAAACAATACCGGTACACATGCTTCGTCTGTTACAAATTCAACATCCTGGAAATGTACCTGGTAAATATGTGTTTGAAGAAAGCTGTAAGGCAACACATAAGCTGATACAACCTGGTCGGCCGTTTGGTAAAAATTGCCGGGTGTATCCTGGCTGTAAACTGTTTCGTTCAATTTTTTTGTACAACCAAATACGGTTATAACAGCGATTGAAACAAACAGCAGCGATGTATAATGATTTATTCTTTTCATAACCATAATTGAAAAAATTTAGAAATTAATATCAACACCAAAAGTGAAAGTTCTGGTGGCCGGATAGTATCCATAATTGGATTCCAAACTCGGCCCGTCATCTGTTTCCTGTGAAAGATCAGGAGGATAAAAATTTATCTGCAATTCCGGATCTGTTCCTGAAAACCCTGAGATGGTTAACAGGTTTGCAGCCGTAATATATAAGTGTATATTCTTTGCTATTGTGGACTTTAAAGGAATGTTATATCCTATGTTTAAATTTTCGACTTTTAAATATGCACCATCTTCAATATAATAACTTGAAAAAGTTGGCGCATCATTCAGTTTTGTATTTAAAGCAGAAGTAAAAAGATTGTTTCTTGAGTAGTATGTCCAGTTTTCATGAAACATTCTTTTTGCATTTACAGCTTTATATCCGGCAGCGCCTTTCAATAACAAAGAAATATCCAGGTTTCCAATACTGAAATTATTGGTAATACCGAAGGAATATTTTGGTATGCTGTTTCCGAGATATGCGTAATCTTCTGATGAAAGCTCGTTCCTGGAAATAAGTTCTCCATCTTTATTCTTAAATCTCCACTTGCCGTTCTTGGTTATTTCCCCAAAAACCGGCCCGTAAAATTCAGCGACTGGTTGGCCTGGTGCCAGCCTTTGTATGGTAACTCCTTCTGATATGCGTGTAATATCGATCGCTGACCCAAAGAATTGGTCGCTGGTTACAGAAATGATTTCGTTCTTATTATATGCTGCTGTTGCTGAAAAATTCCAATTGAAGCTTTTATTGGTTATTAATTTTGCATTTAATAAAAGTTCAATTCCTTTATTACTCATTTCACCTGCATTGGCAAAAATGGTTGGAAATATTTGTGAAGGCAATTGCGCATTATAATTACCGATAAGATTTTTTATTCTCCTGTCGTACACATCCAAAGAACCACTCAGCCATCCATTTTTAAGCAAGGCAAAGTCAACGCCTATGTTAGTCTCATACTTTGTTTCCCAGCGTAGCAGTGGATTGGCATTAATGGTTGGCCCGTAAGGCAGGATCCAGCTACCGCTGCCGGGTGTGCCAAGATAACTGTTTTGGGTCCCTGTATAGAAAGGGCCTATTGCTGCAAGTGACTGGTAAGGATTTAAAGCACCCTGGTTGCCTGTTACACCATAACCTGCGCGCAGCTTAAGAAAATTAATAACATTTGAGCCAGCCATAAAATTTTCTTTGCTCATTACCCAACCTGCAGAAACGCCCGGAAACGTTCCCCATTTATTGTCGGCACCTAATACAGATGCTCCTTCTCTTCTTACACTTACATTCAAAAGATATTTTTGCTTGTAGTCGTAAATAGCCCTGCCAAAAAAAGCCAGTATTGTGCGTTCATCAGCATAGCTTCCTATAAAAACACCACTCCTGTTAAAGTTTGGGTCAAGTGTATTTATGGCAGTTCCTGCACCAAGGTTATTATAGCCGTAAGCGTTTGTGAGGTAACTGTTATTTCCTGCGCTGAAGCCTTCATTAAAAATATTCTGGTAAGAATAACCGGCTATTACATTTAAATGATGATCTCCGGAAATTTTATCATAGGCGAGTGTTGTTTCAAGTATATTATTTGTGTTAACATTCTGAGATCTTGATGCCTGGCCATTGGTGCCATTGATTATCTGGAAATAATCATCTATATCGGAAAATGCTCCGTCCAAAACATCATTCTTAATTAATGAATACGTAACAGCAGCAGTTAATGAAGGTAAAATATGATAGGCTGCATTTGCTGTTCCTAAAAATTTCTTTTCTTTAGAATTGTATGTATTCTGATAGATATTGGCTACCGGGTTCCATTGCAAATGGTATTGAACATCTTTTTGAAAATAGCTGCCATCATCATTATATATAGGATAGGTTGGATTTTCATTCAATGATTGGGCAATAGCACCGTAGTTGGCATAATCTCTTGTATCAAATGAATTCACTATTATCAACCCAAAATCAAATTTATCATCCAAAGCTTTTGTATTTAAGCGGAAAGTGCCGTTTACAAATTCTCTGTTTGATCTAAGGTCAATACCCTGGTTATTACGATAATTTACCGCGCCGTAATAAGTGGTTTTATCATTGCCTCCGCTTATAGAAAGATTATGCGAATGGCTTATGGGTGTCCTCGTTACAGCATCAAACCAGTCAGTGTTCGCACCTTCATTGTCAACAAGATAACCATTATCTTCTCCAAATTTTATATACTGTGGCGCATCAAGCACATCATATTTTTTTGAAATGGTTGATGTAGTTATGTAACCACTGTAACTAACTTTTAGATCACCGGCGCGACCTTTTTTTGTGGTTACGATAATTACACCGCCTGTGGCCCTTGAACCATAAATAGCTGCAGCCGACCCATCTTTTAATATATCAATTGAAGCAATATCATTTGGAGCAATGGTTTGAATATCGCCCCCCGGAACTCCGTCAATTACAACCAGCGGACCTGAATTATTGCCTGTTACGGTTGCAGGTCCGCGCAAAGAAAAATCAACTCCTGCATTTGGATCGCTTCTGCTTGTGTTGCTCACATTTAACCCGGCCACTTTGCCTGCAATTAGTGCTATCGGGTCATTGATCTGTCCTGAATTAAAATCTTCAGCACGCACAGTTGCAATAGCACCGGTTACTGTTTCTCTTTTTTGAGTGCCATAACCAATTACAACAACTTCGTTGAGTGAATTGCTTGCGGGTTGTAAACGGATCAACACTGAATTATTGCCACCCTGGCCTGGTGAAATACTAACGGGGTCATTCAGTTGGTAACCAACATATGATGCGGTTAAAGAATAACTTATTCCAACCTTAAGGCCAGAAAAACTGAACAAGCCTTTTTCGGTGGTAACGGTTGTGAAATTTTCGTTGGTACTTGTTGCATTCACAGTTACACCGGGTAAAAGCTCTCCGCTTTCACTTATTACAGTTCCGGTTATGATAGCGGTGTTTTGTGCCGATGCCTGCATTACAACCAATAACCCAAGGCACCAAAGCCAACACATTTTTTTTTGCAATAAAGTAATCTTCATTTTCATATAACACTTATTTAAAAGTTTATCGATCCTGTTAGTTATGAATTTTATATATTTTATATTCATTAGCGGTGTCAAGCAGATTAAGACCATTCATAGTGCATATTGCCTTAAGTATCACAGTCAACGAATCTTTCCTGCTTATTGTACCTGTAAAACTTATTGTATCTACAAGCGCAGTGTCATAACTGATCTTCACATTATAATATGCAGCAAGTTTTTGTAAAACTTCAGGTAATAAAGTGTTGCTGAAGGTCAGGTTATCGCTTAAAGAATCTGCTGCTGGCTTATCAGCATTAACTGTGTTTGACCTTTTCTTATTGATTTTTTCAACAACAAGTAATGTTGATGTTTCATTAAAATTTAATTGTTCTCCCGGAGAAAGATATATGTCTTTATCCCAGTCTTTTAAATTGTTGATAGAAGGATGAATTACAACTTTACCTTCTAATAATTTTACAGTGATGGTTTTTTTATCGTCATTCCTTTTGATGCTGAAAACTGTTCCAAGTGCAGTAGTTGCCAAAGCACCTGTATATACGGTAAATGGTTTTTGTCTGTTTTTTGTTACATGAAATTCAGCTTCTCCTTCCAGTATTATTTCCCGCTTGTCTTTTGGGAAAGGAAGATCGTATTGTACAAATGATGAGGGTGAAAGTTTGATCAATGAACTGTCTTCCAAAAGCACGGTCATTATTTTTCCGGTATTATTTGAAACTTCTTTGCGTTCTGCTGTTATTGGCAATGCATTTATATCCGTGCGTGCTATTGGTATGCTATCCTCATTATTAGTTTTCAAATAAAAATAGGTAGCACCAACAAGGACGATAATAAAGGCGGCGGCGGCCATGCGTTTCAATCTTAAAGCGATCAGTTTTGCTTTGTTCTTTTTTTGAATGTTATTCCATACTTCGTTCCAGAATTCCCGGGGCACTGTGTTGTCAGCAACAACAGTATTCCATTCATGAAGGCTTAAATATTCTTCAAGAATGGAAGGATTATCTTTTAAATAATCAGCAACTGCTTTTGCTTCTTCTTCTGTACAGTTTTTTTGAAAGAAACGGTTTATAACTTCCTGGTTCACTCACATAGTATATAGAAAGTAATACGCAGGAATAACAAGTATTCCTTCACTACGGAAAAAAAATAATTTTTTTGACTGAAAAAGGAATGACTAGCTAAAAATGTTTGCCAGGATAATAATAAATATCAACTCTGTGTTTCTGAGATATTTCAGTGCTTTGGCAAGATTATTATCAACAGATTTTACAGGGATGGACAAAATTTTTGCGATCTCTTTATAAGAATAACCTTCAATTTTATTGAGTTCAAAAACACGTTTTCTCAATAAGGGCATAGAAGATAACCTTGTTTGCAACAGGGAATTTAAATCAAATTCATGGCTATGATCTTCCTGCCGCTGCGCATCTCTATTTGATCTTACCGAGGCTTTAACTTTCTTCAGTTTGTTTTCTTTGCGGAGGTAATCAATAAAAACTGTTCTTGCTATCTGAAATAAATGTTGTTCCAATACGTAATCTTCACATAACGATTTCCTGTATTGCCACAACCTGGAAAAGGTTGTTTGAAGCAGGTCTTTGGCGTCTTCTTCTGAATTGGTTTTTTTAAGAAAATAAGCAAACAATTTGCCCCTGTAAAGAACATAAACCTGTTCAAACACATGTTCATCTCCATGTTTAATGGCATCAATCATAAAGCAATTATTTGGATAACAATCGTAAAAATTATTATGACAAAGAATAGTTGCGCTAAACTTTCGCAATAATAATATTTTGTTCTTGAAAAATGGATTTATCTTTTAGGTGTGTTAATTAAATCTGGTTTAATACTAATATCACCTGGGCTGTGTGTTCTTATAATGCAAATCATCGCTCTTAATAATTAAAAAACAACCTGATTTCGCTTAATTTTATCGCATGACAATTGACCGGCTCACTATTCGTGTTTACGGAATTTTATTAGATGAAAATAAAAGAATATTAGTTAGCGATGAATTTATCCGCGGCGATTATTTCACGAAATTTCCTGGCGGGGGTATGGAGATCGGCGAAGGCACCCGCGATTGTTTAACACGCGAGTTTAAGGAAGAAACCGGCCTGGATGTTGTGATTGGCGATCACATATATACGACTGATTATTTTCAGCCATCGGCATTTAACCCTGCCGACCAGATAATTTCAATTTATTATTTTGTAAAAGCAGGAGGTTTAGATAACCTGGCTGTAAAAACAAAATTATTTGATTTTGAATTGCACCAGGTTGCAGACCCAAAAGGTCAGAGTGAAGTACTGAGGTGGATTGACTGGAATGATTTGAATGAAGATTCGGTATCGTTACCGATAGATAAAATTGTAGTATGCATGCTAAAAGAGTTTTATCATTAATCATAGAAAATAAATGGAAAATTTAATTACAGGCATCCACCATGTAACAGCTTTAGCGGGAAATCCGCAAAAGAACCTTGATTTTTATGCAGGCATTTTAGGGCTTCGCCTTGTAAAAAAAACAGTGAATTTTGATGCGCCCGAAATTTATCATTTTTATTATGGCAATGAACTGGGCGAGCCGGGCAGCATTCTTACTTTTTTTCCTTACGGGGATATTATGAAAGGAAGACATGGCAAAAGCATGTTAAATACAACTACTTTTTCTGTACCTTTTGCTTCGTTTGAATATTGGCAGCAGCGGCTGAAAAAGTTTAATATTCCATTCAAACAACCGCAACAACGTTTTAATGATGAAGCCATCATTTATTTTGAAGATGAGGATGGTCTTGGTTTGGAGCTGGTTTTTAATGATAAAGATGACCGCAAGGGGTTTACGTATGGCCAAATTCCTCTGGAAAATGCCATAAAAGGTTTTTATAATGTGGAGATATGGGAAGAAGGTTATGAACGTACCGCTGCCTTGCTTACAGAACAATTAGATCATAAACTGATTGCAGAACAAAGCAACCGTTTCCGTTTTGCGGCAAATGATTCTCCCGGTAATTATGTTGATATTGTTTGTGCACCGGATAGTTTAAAAGGCCTGGGTGGAAATGGAACGGTGCATCATATTGCGTTTGCAACAGCCGATAAGCAAACACAGGATGAAGTGCGGGAGCGGATTGCACAGCGCATGCTTAACCCAACCCCGATACTCGACAGGCAATATTTCACTTCAATATATTTCAGGGAACCGGGTGGTGTTTTATTCGAAGTGGCAACAGCCGGCCCCGGTTTTGCAATTGATGAAGAAAAAGAACATTTAGGCGAAGAATTAAAATTGCCTGAATGGTATGAGCCGCATCGTAGCATAATTGAGCAGGCAGTGGTCCCGGTAAGTTTTAATGCAGAAAAATTTGCATGATATGCACAGCAAAAAAATTTTCACATCAGGTAAAGATATCAGCGAAGCAAAAAAAGTATTGATAATGATCCACGGCAGGGGTGCTTTTGCTGAAGATATACTTTCTCTTGCAGGCTATTTTAATTTAGAAGATTATGCGCTTATTGCCCCGCAAGCGGAAAATAATACCTGGTACCCGTACTCATTCCTGGCACCCCCAAAACAAAATGAACCATGGTTATCATCTGCACTCGATGTATTAAGCGAGGTTGTAACAGACATACATAAAACAGGTATTAAATCAGAGAATATGTATTTCCTGGGGTTTTCGCAAGGAGCCTGTTTAACACTGGAGTTTGTAACCCGCAATGCAAAAAAATGTGGAGGTGTCATTGCTTTTACAGGCGGCTTGATTGGTGATAAAATTTACAGTGAAAATTATACGGGAGATTTTTTGCTAACGCCTGTTTTTATCGGCACCAGCGATCCCGACCCGCATGTGCCTGTTGAAAGAGTGTATGCTTCTTCCGCGATCATAAAAAATATGAATGCAGATCTCACAACAAAAATTTATCCCGGAATGGGTCATACCATTAGTAAAGATGAAATTGATCAGGTAAATAAATTAATATTTACTTAATAAATAATTGCGATGTTGCAGTTGCCTGTTTATCTTGATAATAATTCAACCACACCATGCGATCCACGTGTTGTTGAAGCGATGTTGCCTTTTTTTACCCAGCAGTATGGAAATGCTGCAAGCCGCACGCATTTGTTTGGTTGGGTGGCAGAAGAAGCTGTTGATAATGCACGCTCACAGTTGGCTGAAATAATAAATGCCGATAAAACAGAGATCATATTTACTTCGGGCGCAACTGAAAGTGACAACCTTGCTTTGAAAGGCGTGTTTGAAAGTTATGCATCAAAAGGCAATCATATAATTACTGCCTCTACCGAACATAAAGCTGTACTGGATAGTTGTAAACATATTGAAAGGCTTGGAGGTGAAATAACATATCTCAATGTAAATAGTGATGGAAGAATTGATATTGATGCGCTTGAAATAAACATCAGGCCAACCACAATTCTTATCGCCATCATGTACGCCAATAATGAAACAGGCGTTATTCATCCTGTAAAAGAGATAAGTGCGGTTGCAAAAAAACATGGGATCTTATTTTTTAGCGATGCGGCACAGGCTGTCGGCAAAATAAAAGTTGATGTGGTGGAAGATGGTATTGACCTGCTTGCTTTTTCTGCACATAAAATGTATGGGCCAAAAGGTATTGGTGCTTTGTATGTACGAAGAAGAGATCCGAGAGTTAAACTTGTTGCGCAAATGGATGGAGGCGGCCATGAACGCAATATGCGCAGCGGAACATTGAATGTGCCTGCAATTGTTGGTTTTGGAAAGGCGTGTGCATTATGTGTTGATGAAATGAAAAAAGAAGCAGAACGTTTAAAACAATTAAGAGATAAGCTTGAAAATAATCTGCTCCAAGCGGGTGAAGTTTTTATAAACGGGAATAAAGAATTCCGGTTGCCCCATGTAACCAATCTTTCATTTAAAAATATTACCGCCAATAATTTAATGATGCGTGTAAACCGCAGTATAGCAATTTCTTCCGGTTCAGCCTGTACTTCTGCCCTCCCCAAACCTTCATATGTACTCAAAGCAATGGGTTTAACTGATGAACTGGCAAATGCATCAGTGCGTTTTGGATCGGGCCGTTTTACAACAGAAGAACAAATTGATTTCGCTATAAAAGAAATTTCCGGAGCTGTTCAAAAACTCCGGGATGAAAATAAATTATTTAGCCGGCTTTAGCCCCTGAATCAAAATTGCAAATAATATTTAGCATCTATTTCATGTATTATCGGCCTTACATGTTGGCTGACAATGAACGGGAAACTTCACAGAGTTTGCGATAAAGCAAAAGTCATTTGCCTTGCTGTACAGGTTATTTGCTTTTTCAATCATTGATACATCTTTTACTGTAACCTGGGGGAAAAGCGTTATTCCGGAAAAATAGCCACTGCCTGTTTCAGTTTCCTGCATAATCCCTACAGCATTATCGGTATAGCTCACCACAACTACGCCTGCATCAGCGCATACGTGTAAATACCACAGCATATGGCAGGAAGCAATCGAAGCAACTAATAATTCTTCAGGATTATATTTCGTAACGTCTCCCCGAAAAGCCGGATCAGAAGAACAATGAATTTCTGTTTTGCCTTTTGAATATATGTCATGGCTTCTTTCATAAGTTTTATAACCGCTTGTGCCCGTTCCTGTGTTTCCTCTCCATTGGATGTTTAGTTTATAGGTATGTTGTGCGGCCATTCAATAAAGGTCATAATAAAGCTCTTATGAAAAAAAATCTCCGGCAGATTTGAATTGTTATCCTTTCATCAATTTTTTCGATTAACGTATGCAAATTGCGCCCATATTTATTAATTTTATTACAGGCACAATGTTTGAAATTATTGATAAAAATTTGAGAATTAAGCAGATAAAAAAAGCAGCAATAATTACAAAAAATATGTCTTAAATTACATCTATGATCAATACGCTACTCACAACTGACCTCGAAAACATTACCCGGTTTGACAACGCAGTTTTTTACTGTATTAACCAATCATCTGAACGCATACCTGTTGCTGTAGTGCGCAATGTTGCCATTCTGCCTGACAAGAGGCTTCAATTTTCGTTATCACATTTTCCTGTCCTGGAAAACAGGTGGAACGTGTTTGCGGGAGAACTTTATTTCTACAAAAAAGGCATACCCTTTAATATGAATATACATGGCACTGCATGGTTTGTTAGCGACGATGATCTTACTGTTCAGTTTAAGGTGTTATATGTTGAAAGCGCCGGGTTATTTGAAGTAAAGGAATATTCATTGCAGAACAGCCTTGTGGATTTTTTAAGTAATACAAGTTTATTTTTTAAGCGAATGATCGTTACAGGATTTTAATCTTGCACACCAGTATCCTTCCAATTTTAACCAGCATTGCCTTCGCAGGGTCTTTTGGAATCGCTGTCGTACAAACATAATATTCCCAAGTTGTATTTAGTTTCGGCCTTAACTCGCTGTATTTAATACAATAGCTTCCATTTTTCATAAATGTAAAATCCCCGATAACATTATCCGCACTGTCATAAATCGAAAAGCTGCGTTTCCAATCTTTATCAAGATCATCGTTAAGAATACTAATTATCAGCGCATTTTCATTTGTCGGGGCTACTACTAATAATTTATCCTCATTGTCATCTTCAGGAGAAACAGTTATAGATTCATCACCCGCAGAAACTTTAAACTGCATATCCTGTGCAAAAACAGGTGCAAAAGAAAATGCCATCAAAGTGATCAGGAAGAATTTCATGAAATAAATTTCAAATCTTTATATCAAATAAAATTATAAAAGGCTTATTTCTTCAAAATATTGAAAAAATAAACCTTTTTATTATTGTGATCGAACTAAAAGCTAATTAAGTAACTTTTGTATTGAAGAATACAACTCTTCTCTTGTAAATGGTTTTTCCAGGAAAAGATCAGCGCCGTTTTCAATAGCCTGGTCTTTTGCCTCAGGAGTATAACCCGATATCATTACAATTTTAACGGCAGGATAATTTTGTTTAATGTAGCTAACAAAGTTAACGCCCATACCATCAGGCAATTTATTATCTAGTATTACAACAGATGGCTGCTCTTTCTTTAAATATTCCTGTGCCGCTGCAAGTGTTTTTGCGTGATCCAGTTCAATTGATTTCTCCTGTAACATAATATTCAGCAATAAGCACATATCGCCTTCATCTTCAACAATAAAAATTTTTTTTGGTTGGTTCTTTTGTAGTTTGGTTTGTGACATAAAACTCAAATATTTAATAATTAATAAGCAATAGTCTTACCAAAAAACTTGCAGAGCATAGAAATAAATAATTGTAGAAATAACTGGCCTTTTTTGTGGAGATTTAACCTTTTTATTATAAGAATTCCCCATTCCAGGAAAAATGAAGGTTGCCCTTAAAGCAACCTTATATTTCTTAATTTTTTTTACAAAACCCTTACAGGTTAAATATCTGTAGCTTCTCCATATGCAACCGCAGTGGCTTCCTTCACAGCTTCACTCATCGTTGGATGTGGGTGTATAGCAGTAAGAATTTCATGCCCGGTTGTTTCCAGTTTGCGGGCGGCAACAACTTCTGCGATCATTTCCGTTACATTAAAACCGATCATGTGTGCACCAAGCAATTCTCCATATTTTGCATCATAGATCACTTTTACAAAACCTTCAGTAGCACCGGCAGCAGTTGCCTTTCCACTGGCCATAAATGGAAATTTTCCAACCTTAATATTAATACCGGCTTCTTTGGCAGCCTTCTCTGTCATACCTACACTTGAAATTTCAGGTATGCAATAAGTACAGCCCGGAACATTTCCATAATCAAGTGGTTCCGGCTGGTGTGAAGATTTTTTTTCAATAAAGGCAATGTGCTCTGCAGCAACAATGCCTTCCCGACTTGCTTTGTGCGCCAAAGCCTGGTTAGGTGTACAATCTCCAATGGAATAAAACCCGGGGACATTTGTTTGCATGAATTTATCTGTAACAACTTTGTCGCGGTCAGTTTTTATACCAACAGTTTCAAGACCGATATTTTCAACATTGGCAACTACGCCAACAGCGCTTAATAAAATATCCGCTTCAAGTGTAACAGTGCTGCCATCCTGCTTTTTTACCGTAGCACGAACGCCGCTGCCTGCTATATCTGCTTTTTCAACGGTTGCATTCACCATGATATCAATACCTTGTTTTTTATATTGTTTCTCCAGTTCTTTTGAAACTTCTTCATCTTCAACAGGAACAATTCTGGGCATAAATTCAACAATGGTAACTTTTGTACCCATGCTGTTATAGAAATAGGCAAATTCAGAACCTATGGCGCCGCTGCCTACAACGATCATGCTTTTTGGTTGTTGAGGTAATACCAACGCTTCACGGTAACCGATTATTTTTTTGCCATCCTGTTTAAGGTTAGGCAATTCACGGCTGCGGCCCCCGGTTGCAATAATGATATATTTGGCTTCAACAGTTTGTTTGGTATTGTCTGACGCAGTTACTTCAATTTTTCCTTTCGAAATAATTTTACCATAACCCATTATCACATCGATCTTATTTTTACGCATGAGAAAAGCTACGCCTTTACTCATTTTATCAGCAACACCGCGGCTGCGTTTTACAACAGCACCAAAATCATGTTTTACATCGCTTGCAGACAGGCCATAATTACCACTGTGCTTCATGTAATCATATACCTGTGCACTTTTAATTAGCGCTTTGGTAGGAATACAACCCCAGTTTAAACAAATGCCGCCTAAACTTTCTTTTTCAATGATCGCTGTTTTAAAGCCTAACTGGGAAGCTCGTATTGCTGCCGGGTAACCGCCAGGTCCGCTGCCGATAACTATTACATCGTATGCCATAATAAAAATAATTTTTAATTCTGGTTAAATTACTGATCTTAATAATGCGAAAGTAATTGGTAAAAGGCAATTCATCAATTTTCGTAGTGCAGAAGAATAGGCTGCACTAATAATACGTATTTCTACTACACGTAAAACTGAAAGCTGTTTTCCAGCTTTTTTAAAATTTCATCCTCGGGTTCTTTCCCATTCGTGGTAATGCATACCATAGTATTTCCTGCTGAAAAATAAATAAACTGGCATTGTCCTGCAGCAGCGTGCGAACCAGTCTTCCTGCAATATATACCGCACACATTATTGTCATAAATACCTAACCAGTTTTTACCTTTTATATTTTTTGCTGCAATACATCATTAAACCTGTCTGAAGTATAATATATCAGGAGCTTTCGTATAGCCGTCCATTTGCAATGCTCAATAGTTTGGAATATTAAATGAAAAATTATATTTTAAATTGAATAGACTGTCCGAACAGGAATGTTAAGTTGAAAAATAAAAGCACTGATAAAAAAGTTATCAACCTGAGCATGAAAGAATCGATTTATATAATTGAAACTTTCGGTTAAAGGCAATTTTTTATTATTGATCAATTGTGTTTCTCATAATTAATAATTATCACCAAATCTTCTGTGCCGGTTTGTTTTAACCCATGAGAACTGCCGGGCAAAGTAAGGATAGCATCACCGGCTTTTACGTCAAACACTTCGTTATTCATTGTCATTTCACCTGTACCGCTTGCAACATAATAGATCTCTTCTTCTTTTTGAAGATGATAACCTATGGACGCACCCGGATGCAATGCCCTTTTACGAAAAACAAGTTTGCTGTTACTTGCATTGCTGAAAAAACTATAGGCAGTTGTTTTACCGGTTCCATCATGTGGCCCGGGTTCATTTTTTGCAATATCATTTTCATGCTCCAGGATATAACCTGTTTGCTGATTTTGTTTAGCCATGGCAGTAATATAAATTCCTGCTATAAAAAACAACATTGTTACAGAAGCAGCAATAACATATTTTTTCATAATAATCGATTTTTAAACCATTCCTTGCTTAAATACAAAACAATATATAATATTTAAGCAAGTTTAATTTCTTTGTCTACAACACTGACGACTTACAAACGGAAATTGGAAGCAGTACAATAAATAATCCAATATAAATATCCTAAGGTTCTAAACAAATAATATCACTGATAACAATTTTTACTTTTTTGTTTTGAGTAATTTTTATCATTTTGCGCCTCACATGAAAAAAAATTTACTTTTTTTATTTATCGTTGCCGGCATTTATGCATCTGCACAAGACAAAACAGCAGAAAAGTTTGCCGCAATAATTACTCCCGAAGCGCTGAAAGCAAAGCTTTCTGTAATAGCAGGCGCCCCTATGGAAGGCCGTGAAACTGCAACCGAAGGGCAACGCAAGGCAGCCAGCTATATTGAAGCTCATTTTAAGAAATTAAAGCTTTTGCCCGGCGATTCAGGAAAGTATCAAATGCCATTTCCTGTGTACCAGGATTCTGTTACTTCTGCTAAAATTACTGTTAATGGTAAAGATTTTTTATATGCCGAAAATTTTTCAGTTGCCGGAACTGCCATTCCTCAAGGCGCATGGACGGTCGATACTTTTGCCTTTGCAGGAAACGGGATTAAAGATTCAACGCATAACGATTACGACAGCCTTGATGTAAAACAAAAATGGGTGATGGTCTCTGCATCTCCCGAGGAACTGAAATCACAGCGCCTGCTTTACAGAAAAATAAGCCTGGCAACGCAGAATGGTGCCGCGGGCGTATTGATCATTTCTGATAATTTTCCTGATAAAAATGCCCCTGTTAAAAGCCGGATGTATAATGAAATCCCTCAAACCAGGTCTGCCGCTTTATTCATTTCAAAAAAGCTTGCTGAAGCTTTATTAAATATACCGCTTACCGATAGCACTGCACGTGCAACATATAATATCAGTGCGCAAATCGATATTGCAAAAACGACCAATCATTTGCAAAGCACAAATGTCATCGGCATTTTGCCCGGCACCACTAAAAAAAGTGAATATGTTTTTATTACCGCGCATTATGATCATTTAGGCAAGCATGATTCGCTGATATACTATGGCGCCGATGATGATGGCAGCGGTACTACGAGTGTATTGCAGATCGCCGACGCATTTGCTGCAGCAAGGGATAAAGGATATCAACCAAAACGAAGCATTGTATTTATGACGGTTTCCGGAGAAGAAAAAGGTTTATGGGGAAGTGAATACTATGCAGACCATCCTTTATTTTCTCTGGATTCAACTTCTGTTGATCTGAATATTGATATGGTGGGCAGGATCGATCCTTCCCGCAATTATGGCGATTCAACAAATTATGTTTATACAATTGGAGAAGATAAACTGAGCAGTGAACTGTTCACCATCTCAGATAGCATTAATAACACTTATACGCATCTTGAGCTTGACCGGAAGTTTAATGACCCAAAGGATCCAAACCGTTTTTATTACCGCAGCGATCATTACAATTTTGCAGGCAAAGGCGTTCCGATCATTTTTTATTTTAATGGCACACATGCAGATTATCATAAACCTACAGACACTGTTGATAAAATTAATTTTAGCCTGATGTCGAAAAGAGTGCAACTTGTTTTTTATACTGCATGGGAAATGGCAAACCGCGATGCCATGCTTAAAAGAGATATTCCGTTAAATCAGCAATAAAAATATTGATCAGTCTTCACCCAGTTCAATCCATACAGGAGCATGATCACTTGACTTCTCCCATCCGCGTACATAACGGTCAACACCCGCAGCAGTAAGGCGTTTCTCAAGATGAGGGCTGAGCAGAAAATGATCTATGCGTAAGCCTGCGTTGCGTTCAAAAGCATTTCGGAAATAATCCCAGAAAGTATAAATTACTTCATCAGGATAAAGTTTTCTTATGGCATCAGTCCACCCCTGTGCAACAAGGCTATGAAATGCTTTACGGGTCTCGGGCCGGAATAAAGCATCATCCACCCATCTTTCAGGTTTATATACATCCAGTTCAGTTGGCATTACATTATAATCTCCGGTTAATACAACAGGATTGCCGGATGCAAAAAGTTCTGCAGCATGCATGGTTAATCTTTCAAACCATTTTAATTTATAATCAAACTTAGGCCCCGGCACCGGGTTGCCATTAGGCAGGTAAAGACAGCCAATAATAATGTTATTTACTTTAGCTTCAATATACCTGCTATGCACATCCTCAGGATCACCTGGCAAACCCCGTATTGTTTCTTCAGGTTGCACATTTTTTGCAAGGATAGCTACACCGTTCCAACTTTTTTGACCGTGCCAGATAGCATTGTAACCGCCATCCTCTATGGCTTGTAAAGGGAATTTTTCCTGCGGTGCTTTCAGTTCCTGTAAACAAACGACATCAGGCGCAGATTCCTGTAACCATTTTAATAAAACAGGCAGACGCCCGTTAATTCCATTGACATTATAGGTTGCTATTTTCATGGTTAAGTGAAATTGGTTTACAATTATGCATAAATATAATTAAGACATTAAACATAATTAATGTTTTAAAATTTAGCCCATGCCTAAAAAGCTGTAAGATCGTTATAAAAAAACATCACATCATTTCATTCGGTTTGAGCTGCAATTACCTATCTTTCTGCAAAGCTTTATATTATGGATACAGCGATAGAAAAACCAAGGAAAACTTTTACTACCAGTATTAACCTGCCCGCACAGGGTTCCCCAGAAGAAAAAACGCTGTTCAGCAATATTCAGCAAAGCTTTAGTGAACAATATGAGAAGATTTTTCCTGATAAACTGGCGCCGAGAACAGTTGTGATAATTCCTTCCCTTACGCTTGATATTGAAATATTATCAAAAGTAAAGGGCTTTATTCATTACGAAGAAAGAATGCTTTGCCTGCTGATGTTGTTGCGCATGCCACTTACAAAAATTATTTATGTTACCAGTATTCCTGTTCCTGATGTTATTATTGATTATTACCTGCATCTTTTACCGGGTATTACGGGTTATCATGCAAGGAAAAGAATTGCTTTACTTAGCTGTTACGACGCTTCTGCCAAACCACTTACTCAAAAAATATTAGAACGGCCGCGGCTGATTGAACAAATACGCCAAAGTATCACTGACCGTTCTTCGGCTCACCTTACGTGTTATAACATTACATCTTTGGAAAAAACATTAGCTGTTCAATTGGGCGTTCCATTGTTTGGTACCGATCCTGAATTGTTTTATGAAGGGTCAAAATCGGGCGGAAGAAAAACATTCAGAGCGTGTGGCGTTAACCTGCCTGATGGCTTTGAAGATTTAAGGACGAAAGATGAAATTATACAGGCACTTGCAAATCTGAAAAGAAAATATCCTGCTATGTGTAAAGCTGTATTAAAGATGAACGACGGCTTCAGCGGCGATGGCAACGCTATTTATAGATATCCTGATATTCCGGTTGATGATATGCTTGAAAAAAATATTGAATCAAATTTTTCCCATCATTTTCAAACGGTGGCAAAAGATGTTACTGAAAATTTATTTTTTGAAAAATTTCATCAAATGGGTGGTGTGGTGGAAGAATTTTTGGATGGTGATATAAAAGCATCGCCTTCGGTACAATGCGTTATCGGCCCAGATAAGCAGGTTCAAATTGTAAGCACTCATGATCAGTTACTGGGAGGTGATGACGGCCAGATATTTATCGGTGCCATTTTTCCTGCAGATAAACAATACAGTATTTCTCTTGCTGCAGAAGGAAGAAAGGTTGCGGAAGCTTTGGTAAACAAGGGAGCACTCGGCAGGTTTGCAATAGATTTTATTTCTGTGAAACAAGATGATGGCAGTTGGAAACACTATGCCATTGAGATCAATCTAAGAAAAGGCGGTACCACACACCCATATTTGATGCTGCAGTTTTTAACAGATGGAAAGTACAACGCTGATACGGGAGAATATATAACAGGAAGCGGCAATCAAAGATTTTATTTTGCATCAGACAATGTGAGCAGCGAAAAATATATCGGGTTAACGCCCCATGATCTTATTGATATAGCCATGTTTCATTCCCTTATGTATGATGGTGCAACACAGGAAGGAGTAATGTTCCATCTTGTGGGTGCCCTTTCTGAACACGGGAAACTTGGATTGGTATGTATCGGGAGTACGCCCCAAATAGCCAAAGACTATTATGATAAAGTAATTAGTGTATTGGATTATGAATGTTGCTGATTAATTTATTTGGAATGCATTTGCGATTATATTATTTATTAGTCCTCACATTATATTGTGCCTGCTGCTATGTGCAGCCTGTAATACATTCTCATAACGATTATACACATGCTCAACCTTTTTGGGATGCTTATCATAATAAGGCAGGTGTAATCGAAGCGGATGTATTTTATGTAAACGGAGTATTAATGGTTGCTCATGATAAAAAAGAAATACAATCATCTCATACGTTAGCTGAGATGTATATCAAACCAATAGCTGCGGTTTTTGACAGCAGTAAATTACATACGGATAGTTTGCATAGTTTCTACTTAATGATCGACATTAAAGAAAATGCAACCGATGTTTTAAAGGCACTAATGCAATTGCTGCAGCAACATCCGGCTGCATTTAACAGGGAAGTGAACCCAGGAGCAGTACAGGTTTTTATAAGCGGTGAAAGGCCTCCCGATACAAGTTTTCATAGTTATCCTCCATACATTATGTTTGATGGTTTGCCGGGGAAGCAGTATGCACCCGCAGACCTTGATAAGATAGTAATGATCAGTGATAATTTCCGGAAATATTCCCGCTGGAATGGTTCAGGCGTTCTACCTGCGGGAGACAGCATAAGCATAAGTACTGTAATAAAAGAAGTGCATGCGAAAGGCAAACCAGTAAGGCTTTGGGGTGCACCTGATACAGAAGACTGCTGGGCAACGCTGGTGCGATTAAACGCTGATGTGATCAATACTGATAAAGTAAAAGAATGCAGGGCATTCCTGGATAAGTTGGAAAAATGAATATTACTTTCTTGAAGAATTAACCATAATATTTGAAACAGGCTTTTTGTTTTTGGTGAAGCATAGGTTTCGTATTCTTATTTATACTTAAAATGTAACTTGGCTTAAACAAATTATTGTCAAATAAATTTTTGTTCTTTCTTCTCTTACTTTAAAATGTTCAAAACAAAAAATATGCTTGTAAATAAAATTAAAGCATTCGCATTCTTAGTATTGGCAATATCGTTCGCTACGGGTTCAATTGCGCAATCAATACCTGACTCAATTGTAAAAAAAATTGACAGTCTTTATATTAAATGGAATTCAACAAACACCCCCGGCTGTGCTATAGGTATCGTAAGAAATGATTCGCTTATTTTTTCAAAAGGTTATGGAATGGCTAACCTTGAATATTCAGTTCTTAATACACCTGAAACGATATACCATATGGCTTCTGTTTCCAAGCAATTTACCGGTTATGCAATTGTTTTATTAGCAGGCCAGGGAAAACTCCACCTTGATGATGATGTCCATAAATATCTTTCCTGGTTTCCCGATCTTAAAGAAAAAATAACCATCCGCCAGCTTTTAAACCACACCAGTGGCATAAGAGACCAATGGCAACTGCTTGCTATATCAGGAACAAGACTGGATGATGTTATCACCCAGGACCAGATCATAAAAATATTAAGTAAACAACATGCGCTTAATTTTAAACCAGGTGATCAATACAGCTATTCAAACAGTGGTTTTACCATGCTTGCAGAAATAGTAAAATCTGTAAGCGGCCAAACACTTAGGAAATTTACAGATTCTGCTATTTTTAAACCGTTGGGTATGGTCAACACGCATTTTCATGATGATTATACAGAGATTGAAAAGAACCGCTCTTATTCTTATAATCGTTTTGACAGTATTCATTTTGTAAACAGTATTTTAAGTTATTCTAATGCTGGTGCTACAAGTCTTTTCACCAATGTAAATGACCTGAGCAGGTGGGTGATAAATTTTTATGATCCTAAAGTTGGAAACCGCGTAAATATTGATACGCTAACTCAAAACGGAAAACTGAATAGCGGCAAAAAATTGTCTTATGCATTAGGCATTTTATCAGACACATACAAAGGATGGCGGCAATATTCGCATAGTGGTGGTGATGCCGGTTACAGAACGCACCTCGCTGTTTTTCCCGATCTTAAAATGGGATTTATGGTTTTCAGTAATCTCGGCGATTTTAATCCTTCCGAAAAAGTTTATGCAATGGCAGATCTTTTTATAAAAGACACCACTACAAAAAAAGAAACTGCAAAACCATTACTGCGAGACAGTACAGCTGCGATACTAAACGATACTTTACTACTGCAAAAATTTGTTGGTAACTATATTGGAGATGATGGCTTGCCTTTTAGTTTTGATATTAAAAACCGCAAATTGTATTATCATATTTATGATGAACATAATTTTTTAATTAAGGATTCAAAAGATACTTTTTCTATACCACAGGCACCACAGATAAAATTTGTTTTTAGCATTAATGAAAAGGATACAGTTGCCTATGTAATAACACCAGACCAGTTGTATCATCTTAAAAAGTACATAAAAGATACCTCTCAAACAGATGCTGTATTAAAAACATATACCGGCACATATTATTGTCCTGAACTGGATTGCAAATATGATATCGTATTAAAAGATCATCAGTTAATGCTTACCAATGTTAAATACGACGATACAAAAATCACAATAGTAAGCGATGATCATTTGATAACTGATTACTGGTGGATCAACCACTTAATGATGATACGGGATGACAAGAATAATATTTCCGGATTTGAAATAAACTCAGGAAGGATTATGCATTTGCGATTTAATAAAATTGAATGATATCATACAATAAGATGAAACAATAACTATATCTAAAAATTTTATTTAATAACAGCAGGAATTTTTATCTTCCTCTTTAAATTGCCTGTAATGAGTTCGGTTTTGCTTCAACCAAAACAACGTGTTCAGTCGATAGATATTCTGCGTGGCGCTGTGATGCTTATCATGGCAATTGACCATGTGCGTGATTTTTTTCATGTTACGGCATCTATAGATGATCCTACAAATCTTGCAACTACAACATCACAATTATTTTTTACCAGGTGGATAACACATTTCTGTGCACCCGCTTTTGTATTCCTTTCAGGGACCTCCGCTTTTTTTGTAAGCCAGCGAAAATCAAAAAATGAAACAGCTATGTTCTTAATAAAAAGGGGGCTGTGGCTGGTACTTGCGGAAATGGCTGTAGTTACCCTTGCAATAACGTTTAATCCTCTCTACAATGTCCTGATATGGCAGGTGATCTGGGCAATTGGATGGAGCATGGTTATACTTGGCCTGCTAGTAAGAACTTCATTAAAAGTTATTGCAGTTGTTGGCTGCATTTTGGTTTTTGGCCATGATATGCTTAACTATATGCAATTGCCGCAGGAAGGTGCTGCAAATGTTTTAATGAGGGTATTTTTTACTGCATTCGGTACACAATATCAGTTAGGCCCGTCACGTTTCATTTTCGATCTCTATGCTATTTTACCCTGGACAGGCATTATGTTGCTTGGTTATGCCTTTGGCACGGTATATAAACAAACAGATGCTTTAAAAAGAAGAAGAACAATTCTAACGCTTGGGTTTGCAATTACGATACTTTTTATATTGTTGAGATATATAAATATGTATGGAGACCCAAGTCATTGGTCAACACAAAAGAACGATTTATATACTTTCTTATCTTTTTTGAATACATCCAAATACCCGCCTTCGTTGTGTTATGCAACAATGACGATTGGCCCGGCATTGATATTCCTTTCATTCATAGAAACTGCTCAGAATAAGTTAACTGATATGTTAAGTATGTTTGGAAGGGTGCCTTTCTTTTATTATGTAGTTCATTTTTATTTGATACATACCATTTGCGTGATCATATTTTTTGCGACCGGGCATACATCCAAAGACATCATTGATTTCAATACGCCTTTCCTGTTCCGTCCGCAAAAATTTGGCTTTGATCTGCCGGTAGTGTACCTGATCTGGTTGTTTGTAATTATCCTTTTATACAAACCCTGTCAATGGTTTGATAATTACAGAAAAAGCCACCGGGAGTGGTGGCTTAGTTATTTGTAAATTAATGTTTGATTGATTTAAACCAGCATCCTCAAAGGTTCTTCCAGCAGGCTTTTCAGGGTTTGCAAAAATGCAGATCCCGTTGCACCATCAACAACACGATGATCACAGCTCAGCGTTACCTTCATAACATTTCCCGGTACGATTGCACCGTTTTTCACAACAGGAACCTGTGCAATGCCGCCAACAGCCAGTATGCACGAATCAGGCGGGTTAATGATGGCTGTAAATTCATCAATACCAAACATGCCTAAATTAGAAATGGTGAAAGTGCTTCCCTCCCATTCTGCAGGTTGCAGTTTTTTGTTCTTTGCCTTATCGGCCAATGTTTTTACTTCAATGGCTATCTGGCTTAACTGTTTTGTATCTGCAAAGCGCACAACAGGAACAAGCAACCCTTCATCCACTGCAACCGCAACACCAATGTTTACATGCTTATTAATGCGGATCTTATCACCCAGCCAGCTACTGTTTACTTTAGGATGCTGCTTCAGTGCAACAGCAACCGCTTTCAGCACCAGGTCATTAAAGCTTATTTTAACAGGGCTCAGGTCATTTATTCTTTTACGTGCAGCCACACATGCATCCATATCAATACTCATGGTAAGATAAAAATGCGGTGCTGTAAACATGCTCTCAGCCAACCTGCGTGCAATGGTTTTGCGCATTTGCGAAACCGGTACTTCTTCAAATTCTTCCTTTCCATAACTCGCAGCTATAACAGGTTGAGGCTGTTTAACCGGTGCGCCAGCCTCCGGTTTTTGCTCGCTGCCCGCCACTTGTTGCTCGCCGCTTTCTATGGCCTGTGGCCTTTCTACTGTCGACTGTTTATAATTATCTATATCCGTTTTAGTAATACGGCCGTTATCACCGCTGCCTTTCACATATTTAAGGTCAATACCTTTTTCTTCTGCTAATTTTTTTGCTAACGGGGAAGCAAAAATTCTTCCCTCATTTATAATTTGTGGCTCCGGTTGTGCTGCCTGTTTTTCTACCTTTTGTTGAGGCACGCCGCTTGATGCAGTTTTAGAAACATCGCCATCGCCTTTCTGCATATCGGTTTCGTCTTTTGCAACAGGTTCCTGTTGTTGGCCGCCACCTCCGCCTTTAACAGCATTTACAACTTTATTTATATCAAAGCCTTCTTTTCCAATAATGGCCAGTAATTCGTTTACCGCAATTTTTTCCCCTTCTTTAGCTCCCTGGTATAAAAGTTTTCCATCTTTATAACTTTCCAGTTCCATAGTGGCTTTATCGGTTTCAATCTCGGCAAGAATATCTCCTTTCTTTACATCCTCACCCACTTTCTTTTGCCATGAAGCGATAACACCTTCAGTCATCGTATCACTTAAACGGGGCATCAATACAACTTCATCCATTTTTGAAATATCAACAGGTTCAGTTGCCGGTTTCTGGTTACCGGTTGCAGGCTGACTTTCTGATTTCTGATTTTTGATTTCTGATTTCTGATTTTCAGCAGCCGGTTGCTTTTTGCCGGTATCCGGCGTTTTGGAAGCTGTATCTTCTTTTTTTGCTGACCCGTTTCCACCAACCAAACCGCTAACATCTTCACCTTTATCACCAACAATGGCAAGCAGGTCATTAACCTGCAGTTTAGCGCCTTGTTCACCACCTCGGTGCAACAGCACTCCATCTTTATAACTTTCTAATTCCATAGTCGCTTTATCCGTTTCAATTTCAGCAAGCAGATCGCCTTTTTTAACCGGGTCGCCAACGTTTTTATGCCAGGCTGCAATTACACCTTCGGTCATTGTATCGCTTAAACGGGGCATTAAAATTTTTTCAGCCATAATATTTTTATTTTTTATGGTAGCAGGCTTCAATCCTTTTTATGTGGTTGCAGCTTGTCCCGGATTTATTCCGGGATCGCACTACCGTCATCTGCATTAATGCTATGATGCTATTTTTCGCGGTGAAATTAATGCAAAATGCAAACATATATAAAGGATTTGCTTTTACATTTTTGAATTATTATATATACCATATACACTCCCTGCTAAATCGTGTAATTACGCACCCCCGGGTAATTCACCAGTTTCAGCAAGGGTGGAAATGATCAAAAATAATCCGAACCTGCGGCTTGATTTTTAAAAATTTTTTAAAGACTTCAAAATGAAAAAATCCGGGTCTTTTTTATTTATGTATTTGTCATTGACTTTTTGTTCTCTCTTTAATTTTTGAGGTACGTCGTTGAATCTTTGAAGTTCTCCGTTGAACCTTTGAAAAAAGGTTAGTTCACACCTACTTCAAAGGCAGGGTAGCCCGGCAAAAAGCTTAGTCCACTCACCTTAAAGGCAAGACAACTCAGCAAAAATCTTAGTTCACTCACCTTAAAGGCAGGACAACTCACCAAAAAGGTTAGTTCACTTACTTTAAAGGCAAACAAACTCCCGTTGAACCTTTGAGGCTTTTTGTTGAACATCTCCCGTGAAGTTTAATTTTATTTAAAAGCCTGTTTTGCATTGCTTTTTGAAAAGGATTGCCTAATAAAATCAAGAGTTTGCCCGGAATTCCCCGCTTGAGTTTATCTTAGCAACATGGACAAACGTTTATTTTTACTGGATGCTTACGCACTTATTTTTCGTGCATATTATGCGCTTATACGTAACCCACGCATCACTTCAAAAGGAAGAAATACCAATGCACAATTTGGTTTTACCAATACATTGATCGATCTTATTAACCGCGAAAGACCAACGCATCTTGCGGTTTGCTTTGATGTGGAAGGTAAAACAGAACGCCACACAGATTTTACGGATTATAAAGCCAACCGCCAGGAAACGCCTGAAGACCTGATGGATGCAATCCCCGAAATAAAGCGGATTATAGAAGGTTTTAATATTTCCTGTATTGGTGTGGCAGGATATGAAGCCGATGATGTGATCGGCACCCTGGCATGGCAGGCAAATGATGCTGGGTACGAAGTCTTTATGGTTACGCCCGACAAAGATTATGGACAACTGGTGCGTGACGGCATTAAAATTTATAAACCCGGCTACCAGGGTGGCACTATTGAAATCATGGGGCCACAGGAAGTATGTGCCAAATGGGATATTGAGCGCGTGGACCAGGTGATTGATATTTTGGGTTTGATGGGCGATGCGGTAGATAATATTCCGGGTATTGCGGGTGTAGGCGAAAAAACGGCAGCGAAACTTTTAAAAGAATATGGCAATGTTGAAAATATAATCGCCAATGCAGAAAACATCAAAGGTTCTCTTGGTGAAAAAATAAAAAAAGGAAAAGAGTCAGCCATTTTAAGTAAAAAGCTGGCAACGATTATTACCAATGTCCCGGTTCAGTTTCACGAAGAGAATTTTTGTTTAAAAGAATGGAATAAAAAAGAATTGATCGAAGTATTTACAGAACTGGAATTTAAAACGTTGGGCAAAAGAATTTTGGGTGATGATTTTAATGTATTTCAAACAGCGCCTGTTGGCGTACAGACAGATCTGTTTGGCAATGCCATAGAAAGTGCAGCGGCAAGAACAGTGATTGAAAAAGTTGAAGACGATGAAATAGATGATAAAGGTTTGGCTGCTTCCAAAAACATCAGTAACACAACGCATGAATACATATTGGTTAATGATGAAAAAAAGATCAAAGACCTTGTTGATATTTTAATGCAGCAAACAGAGATTTGTTTTGATACAGAAACCACCGGCATTGATGCGAATGATGCCGAGCTTGTTGGTATGAGCTTTTGTTACAAACCCGGCGAAGCATATTTTGTTACCTGTTCTTCAGATTACGATGCCACCTGCAATCTTCTTGAATTACTAAAGCCGCTGTTTGAAAACACTTCGCTTACATGGATCGGCCATAATATAAAATATGACCTGCTTGTTTTAAAATACTATAACCGTGAAATTAAAGGCCAGGTTTACGATACCATGTTAGCGCATTATGTTGTTGAACCCGATGGTAAGCGGAGCATGGATCTTTTAAGTGCACAATATTTAAGTTATGAACCGGTGCATATTGAAGAACTGATTGGCAAGAAAGGTAAAGGTCAGGGTACAATGCGCGATGTTGAAATGGAAAAATTAAAAGATTATGCGGCAGAAGATGCAGACATCACCTTACAATTAAAACATTCCCTGCACCCGTTATTAAAAACAAAAGATGTTGAACGTGTTTTTTACGAAGTGGAGAATCCCTTGGTAAAAGTGCTGACCGATATGGAATATGAAGGTGTGATGATTGATGTTGCCTTCTTATTAAATTATTCAAAAGAGCTAGAACGCGAAGCTTACCAGGCAGAACAGGCTGTATATGCAGGAGCAGGTGTTAAATTCAATATCGGCTCCCCCAAACAATTGGGTGAAGTATTGTTTGAAAAACTGGATCTCGCTTCAGCCAAAAAAACAAAAAGCGGCCAGTATGCAACAGGGGAAGATGTATTGATGAAACTGGCGCATAGCAACCCGATTGTTGCAGATATTTTAGCGTATAGGCAGTTAACAAAATTAAAATCAACCTATGTTGATGCATTGCCTGCTTTAATAAATCGGAAAAGCGGCCGTGTGCATACAACCTATGGCCAGGCTGTAGCTGTAACAGGTAGATTGGCCAGTAATAATCCCAACCTGCAGAATATACCCATCCGCACCGAGCGCGGAAAAGAAATACGGAAAGCATTTATTCCCAGGCAAGGCAATGTAATTATCAGTGCAGATTATTCGCAGATCGAATTAAGGATCGTGGCAGCCATTAGCGGCGATGAAAATATGTGTGCCGCTTTTCGCAACAATACAGACATTCATACGGCAACTGCTGCAAAAGTTTTTAATGTGGACGCATCGGCTGTTACAAAAGAAATGCGTTATAAGGCAAAGAGCGTAAACTTTGGTATTATTTATGGACAAGGTGCATTTGGCCTGGCAGATAATCTTGCCATCAGCCGCACGGAAGCAAAAGAAATAATCGATAATTATAAAAAAGAATTCAGCGGTATTACTAAGTACATGGACAACATGATCAACTTTTGCCGTGAACATGGTTATGTACAAACATTGATGGGCAGAAAGCGATGGCTGCGTGATATTAATTCAGGCAATTTTACCGTGCGTGGTTATGCTGAACGCAACGCGATCAATTCCCCGATACAGGGCACTGCTGCAGATATGATTAAGATGGCGATGATAAAAATTCACGATACCATGCAGAAGGAAAATTTAAAAAGCAAAATGATCATGCAGGTGCATGATGAGTTGGTATTTGATGCCCTGCCTTCAGAGCTTGATGTTTTGCAACCATTAATATTGAACAATATGAAATCTGCTTTACCGCTGCCCTGTGATGTTCCGGTTGAAGCAGAATTAGGTATTGGCGACAACTGGCTGGAGGCGCATTAATAAATTAAATACGCAAAAATCTATGGATAAGAAAACAGCACAACAACAAGAAGAATTATTAAAGCAACAGCAATTCATTAACACAAAGGCAGCGGAAAGAGCTGCCGAAGCAGACATTAAAAAAGACCTTGATCTTACACCACTGCCAGGTCCTGCAGATGATCTGGATGAAGGTGAACTTGCCAGGTTTGAGGGTGAAGATTAGCATATTATAAAATTGTTATGTGGAAAAAAATGTATTAGAATTAACATCATATATAATATATTGCCGCCGGATTTTGCTTGCCACGTGTGTATTGCCAATTGAAAACTTTTATTATTCACCAATAAAAATTCTGCAATGTCTATTCTTACTCTCGAGAATTTGTCAAAAATGTACTATCAAAAATTCTTAAAAAAGATCGCGGAAGATTTGCATGACATAAAAGATTACCTGCAATCCACACCACAGGAAACCAAAAAACTTTTGCATTTATTTCAATTAAGAAATGAATCGCACAGAGAGGAAAAGGGCACTGATAATCCGCATTTTACACAAGTAATAGAATTTCTGTATTCATGCAAGGAATCTAAACTGGTTATGCATATTATTAAAGTGAAAGATCAAATACGCACTATTTTAACAGACATCAATTACACACAAGTTGTAGCCGAATTATAAACTGGTTTCTTTTTATATATCCAGGAATTTAATGCATGATCAAATACAATAAACAATTGTTTATTTGTACATGAATTTTGCGGATAATATTCTCAACTTCCTCTTCAACCTCCGGTTTCCTTTCACCTTAATGAACAATGTTGAACTGCTTGATGCACACAAACGCGAAGATGTGCAACAGGCCTGCGTTTCATTCTACAAAAAATATTACAACGACAATAATCAAAGGCATTTATTACTGGGAATAAATCCCGGCAGGTTTGGTGGCGGTGTTACCGGAATACCATTTACTGATCCTGTGCGTTTAGAGAAAGTGTGCGGCATTGCAAATGATTTCCAAAAGAAACAGGAACTGTCTTCTGTATTTATTTATGAAATGATTGAAGCCTTTGGAGGCACTAAAAAATTCTACCGGCAATTTTATTTTTCTGCAATGAGTCCTTTGGGATTTGTAAAGGATGGCAAAAATTTAAATTATTACGACGATAAGGACCTATTGCAACAAATTCAGCCATTCATAATGGATTGCATGGAAAAACAGGTTGCATTTGGTTTAAAAACGGATGTCTGCTTTTGTATTGGCGAAGGTGAGAATTTAAAATACCTGCAAAAACTAAACAATAAACATAGCTGGTTCGAAAAAGTCGAACCACTTCCGCATCCAAGATTTGTTATGCAATACAGGCAGAAAAGAAAACAGGGATTTATTCAGCAGTATATTAAAGCTTTAACTTATTACCTCGAACAAAAACAGGATCGTCATTATAAAAATCACAATTAGGCCTGCAAGGAAAGCATAATCTGCAATGGTTTCGTATAATAAGGCACGGTTTGTTTTGCTTCTGATTGAAAGAAATGCGCATAAACAACTAAACATAAACAGCACAAAACAAACAGCCGTACCCTGGTCAATAATTGTTGTGTTTGAGAATTTAAAAAACTTTATTGAGGTTAATACAAGAAAGCAAAATCCAAGTAAATTGGAAGCAGCGTTTAATATTTGCGGTGATTTATTTTCTTTTTCGTTCATTTTAAATCGCTGCCATAATAATATACTTGGGGAGAAAGGAGCTTACCGGGATCGGAAAGTAAGTGTTGCCGGCTATTTTTAAATTCTATTTGATCGTTAAGGTCTTTATTTCTTTTACGTTCATAAATTCTTTATACTTTGGCTGGTACACTTCGCTTTCAACATAAGAGATATACACGTTTTTATTTTTAAGTTTTGTTACCGCATCTTTTATCCACTCGTCTGAGCCGGGCACGTAGCCGTAATAGATAAATGTGAGTTCCCTTCCTGTAGCCGTTTTAAGTGTGAGGTATGTAAAATCCCTTTCTTCAACTTTGGTAATCGTACCTTCTGCGCTTTCTGTTTTTACCGTTTGAACCTGTGAAGGCATAGTCATTTCAAATTCACTACCACCATCCATAGCCATTGCACCGGCAATTTTAGCAAAAGCAGGACAACCATTTTTCAGCATTTCCATTGCCAGGTTTGTTGCCATTTGCTGTGCAGCTTCTGCATCTCCTCCACCGCTTGCGATCTTAGAAACAAGATCCGGAGCTGACGAGAATATACAACTCATAAATGCCTGTTGAATCTGCTGCTGGCTGGTATTATCAGTTATATCGGCCTTGGTAAGACAATCACATACGGCAACTGCCATCGCCTGTACAGATGTATCCTTTCCGGACTGTGCGGTTGCTCCAAAATAAAGGGTTAGTGCAAGCAGGGAGAATATTATTTTTTTCATATTTAATAAATTGATGCTAAAGTAAATCATTGTTTTAAAACAGACATTGCCGTTGATGCAATTAAATCTGTGTCCTGGTTTTTCATACATTTAAAATGACCGCGGGGACATTTTTTTGTTCCATAATTCGAACATGGCTGGCAAGGTAAGCCAGGAACGATAAAGTTTTTATGTAGAGCGGTATTGGCTGTTCCATAAAAAGGCTCTACCTGCAGTTTTGGAGATGTGCCACCCCAAATGGCCAATACAGGTTTTTGAAATGCGCAGGCTATATATTGCAAACCTGTATCATGAGAAATTACGAGATTGGCTCTGCGCACTAAATCAGCAGATTCGTTTAAAGAAAATTTACCGCAGGCATTAAAAATCTTTTGTTGATTGATTGATGCGATCTCTTCTCCTTGCACTGCATCTTCTTTTCCTCCAATTAATATGATCGGATAATTGATCTTTGAACAAATTTCCTGGAGCTTATATACGGGAAGCTTTTTTGTATTATGCGTGGCACCAATAACAATAGCCACATAACCAAACAAATGCCCTGAGGGCAAATCAGATTCTTTAATATAACCTGACTGCGGGATAAAATAATCCAGGCCATTGCCGTCATCAACCACGCCCAGCAGTTCCATCGAATCAAGACAGCGCAAGGAAATATGGCGCTTTGGCATCAGGTTAATTTTAAGCTTTGTAAGCAGGAACTTTTGCAGGCTAAGTTTATGATAACTGTACCAAAGCCCTTTTGTAGTAAAAAGTCTCACCTGCAATAAATAAGTCCGGATGTTTTTATGCAGGTCAATTATATAATCATAATCTTCTTTACGGAGTTCTTTAACAATGGCATTCAGGTTATTGGTGTAATAATGAAATTTATCAATGTAAGGATTCGCGATTGTTACTGCTTTCATTTTTTCTTTGGTGAGAAAATGCACTTCAGCACCGGGAATCTGTTGCTTTAAACAACGAATGGCTGCGGTGGTTAAAACAATATCGCCTATAGAAGAAAAACGGATGATAAGAACCTTCATTAAAGTAAAATTAAGAGCAGAAAAAACATGTGCAAAGATGTTGGAGAAATTTTAGAGTTTTAAAACAGTTGCCAGGTATTCGGTAAACTTTATTAATTATATTAAGCATACTATTTCGGGATTTTTGATTTTGATATTTAGAGATTTATTTGCTATATCCCCTTTCAACTTAGATCACCAAATTCCAAAATCACGAAATCAGCAATTTAAATAACACCATTTTATGGCAACATAACACTACTTCACAAAAACAATAATAGGCTGAAGATCAAAATATAAATACAGCTTTTATGGTTCTGCCGTTCAACAGGTTTAATTTTCGTTTCTATCGTAGGTAAAAGAAAAAATATTTCCTAAATATTCAGCGATATCACGGCATTCGTCGTTATTCAACCTTCCTAAAATTTTATGCCTGCGACCCTGTTCGAATTGCCATTTATGTCTGTACATCAATTCCCCGACAATATGGTTTTCCATAAAAACCAAAAAATTTTTTGGCGTTTCAGAGAAGTCGTTGACAATAAGGTGTCCATTATATGTTTTATTGCGGATATTAATGGTAAAAGATATTTTTTTCATAAAGGAGTCTAGCTGTTTGTTTTTAAAAATATTTTAAAAACATTGGTTTCGTCCTTTCTATGTGTTTAACGGCGCATTTTGAATTTTAATTGGGTTACCTGGATGAAGAAAAAATCTATCTTTAGCTGGCATCAATCGCATGATGTTCAATGCATCATTAAAATAAATCAGGCTTTCGAATTCGGAAACTCTTACTGGAAAAATATATAGAGCCGGTGGTGGTTGCAACCGGAATCTGTTGTTTTAAACAACGAATAGCTGCGGTTGCCAGAACCATATAATCTATAAAGAGAGAACGAATGTACATCAGTTTTTTATATTGCTATTATTTTTTCGATGGCTCTTGCATCATCAGTTCTTCCATTAAATTTCCGATTTCTTCCGGCTTTTGCTTATAAGTAATATATGTGATCTTATCGCCTGCGATCACAGTATCTTTTCCATCATCTTTTATAGCAAGGTTTAATTTCCGGTGATTGAAATAAGGTTGAATACCACGCACCCCAACCAACACAGCCGTTTGATCCCAGCTATACCTGCCTTGTGTACCATCATAAGTAAGTGAGATCTGATAGGCATCTTTTACCGGGCTGTTTTGTATGGAAGCATTATTAATAAGCTTCATGCCGGTAAAAATGTTTACGCCAATTTCAAAACCGCTCAATGTGATTGGCGTTGGCCATTCATTAAATACTTTTTGCGAAGCAGGAATATCCATCATCACATTACTTTCATACCCGCTGTTACTGCTGCTGTCAATGGCACCGGCCATTGCAACAAGTTGCTTTACTTTTTGCTGCGCCAGTTGCTTTCCGTTAAAGGAAGAAAACTCATCAGCTTTGGAATCTAACAAATCAGCAAGATTTGTAAAAGAACCTACTGAAATAATAGTAACAGATTTATCCGGCTGTTGTGCAAGTGTTTTTCTATACAACTTCACCGCATCCATAGCCTTATTGTTTGAGCGTATAGTATGTGGATATTTTGCAATAATATCCTGCGCCCATAATCTCGGGCATGAATAATTGGGCGAATCTTTTTTTACTACACCTACCGGCGCATCAGCCCTGTTGAAATAAGTATTGATAACGCTTAATGTGGGAGCTGTTGTTTCAAATGCATTGCAGGAAACAGTGGCCAGAATTTTTGCTTCTCCGTAGTCTGCAAATGCATGCAGCATGGCAAGTGCGCCTACATCATCATAATCAGGAGCAATATCTGTATCAAAGATCACTGCTACCGGTTCAGGCCTCTCCATGCAGGATGCAATACCTGTAATGATTATGATAAGTATGAGAAATAATTTCATTTATTTAGCAAGACTCTTGATTATTATTTCGACGCAAGATTACCGGTACATCGCTTATCGCTTCGGCGGAAGCTTTTAATTTAAGAATAATCTCTCCTATAAATTTTGGGGGAGATGTTTGTAAGACATACTTTTTCGATTAAAATATCCCTTATGAATTTTTTATTATTCCGAAGATGTTGAATCAAGAAATATCCTACAATAATTTGCCCTCCACAGATCATACCGTTTGAATTGTGTCTTCAGGCATTCTGTAAAATCATTTAAATTTCTTTCACCCTTCGGGCTCCATAGCACTTCAGCTAATGCAGTGAATCGTGGAAACATCATATATTCGGCTCTCGCGGGGTTGCTGATAAACTCTGTCCACACATTTGCCTGCCCTCCAAGAACATAACGGGACTCTTCTTCGTTCAATTCTTTTGGAACGGGTTCATAGCTGTACACTTTTTCCAGGGTTAGCAATCTCATCCAATCCTGCACGTTCTCTTCATTTTCTTTTTGCGGATAATCCAGGTAACAATATTCGGATGGTGTCATAATTACCATATGCTTATCTTTCCCGGCGGCGATACCACCGGATTCTCCGCGCCAACTCATTACTACCGCATTTGGTGCTAATCCTCCTTCGAGTATTTCATCCCAACCTATCAAAGTTTTTCCTTTGCCGTTTAAATATTTCTCAACTCTTCTGATGAAATAGCTTTGCAATTCATGTTCATCTTTCAGGTTTTCATTTTTTATTCTCGCCTGGCATTTAGGACAGGCCTTCCACCTGTCTTTCGGACATTCATCTCCGCCTATATGAATATATGGCGAAGAGAATAATTCTATTACTTCATCGAGAACGTTTTCTATAAACTCAAATGTTTTTTCGTTGCCGGCACAAAAAATTTCCTTATATGTATCCCATTTCTCAGGCATTGCATAAGGTCCGCCTGTACAGCCTATTTCCGGGTAAGACACAAGCGCAGATAAACTATGGGCCGGCATTTCAATTTCAGGGATGACAGTTATATAGCGATCTTTTGCATACTGCACAATATCTTTGATTTCTTCCTGTGTATAATAACCACCGTAATGCTCACTACCGGCAGTACTATCAGTGAACTGAAAAATATTTGTTTTATTTCGCCATGCACCAACATTTGTAAGATTCGGATATTTTTTTATTTCAATTCTCCATCCCGGATCGTCTGTTAAGTGCCAGTGGAAATAATTCATCTTGTGTAAAGCCGTATAATCAATGCACTTCTTAACAAACTCAACAGGAAAAAAATACCTGCCTACATCCAGCAACATTCCGCGATAAGCAAACCGTGGCTCATCCTCTATCCTTACAGAAGGGATTTTTAATGATGACGATGTCTGCAGAGGTAATAATTGGATAAGGGTTTGCATACCATAAAACGTGCCCGGATATGTAGCGCCTGTAATGCTTATACCTTCAGGGCCCGATTCAAATATGTAGGCATCTTTCCCTGTATTAGACGGTTTTGTATTTATCAGAATTGAATTCTTAACATCTTCCCTTTTTACAGGCAATTCGAAACCATAATTTTTTTTTAAATAGCTGTTTAAAAATTCTGCTGTTTTTATGTCGGCATCATTTGATATGACAATAGGTGTGTTTGTTGTAATGATGAAATTTCCTTCACGCTTTATGAGATGAACAGGTTTTGGAATGATACTAATATCTTGGGCGGAAACTGAATTAAATAAGAGAAAAACAAAAATCAAATTGATGAATAAACGCATAAAAAGATATTTAAGATGATTCGTTTTATTTTGATAAAATAGTTACCTGTGCGCTGTTAAGTCCTTCTGCTGATGCTTTCAATGTGATATTACCTGCTTCTTTTTTTGACTTCACAATTACCAGGCATCTCCCCTGCCATGCTTTGCGTTGAGGCAACTGGCAACTTTCAACACTCATTGGATTTGCATTGCCAACGCCAACAATTGTTCCCGCACCTTCAATTTCAAAGTTTATTAAATTTTCTGCTTTGGGGTTTTTATTTCCTTTTGCATCAACCAGTTCAACAGTAATATAGCTGAGGTCTTCACTATCAGCAGTGAGTTGTGTTTTATCAGCAGTGAGTTTAAGAGCAGTCGGATCTTCTGCAGTTTGTAATACGGATGATGCAACTATTTTTTTGCCATCGTACCCAACCGCTTTTAATTCTCCTGCAGTATAAGGCACATTCCATTTTGCCATAAATTCGGTTGACCTGTCAGTCTTGTTTTTACCCAATGATTTTCCATTCAGAAAAAGTTCTGCTTCTTCACATGATGAATACACGGAAACCTCGAGCGGCTTTTCTTCATAGCCTTTCCAGTTCCAGTCTGCCACAACATCATGCCATTCCCATTTGCTCCATGATTGCTTATTTGGATTTAAAGGGAAAGTTGGTGTGGGCGGTTTTACAAACAATGCGAGTTTGTTTTCTTTCCACAATGCTTCGCGATAATAGGATTGTGGCCTTCTCCATCCGCAGATATCTATATCACCGCAGTAAGCAAGGTTCCAGGGATAAAAATTACTTTCCTGCCAATATCCGCGCCAGCCTATGCTTGCTTCGCCGATATAATCAAAAGCAGTCCATACAAAATCACCGATCACATATGGATGATCAACCACGGGCATCCATGTGCCAAAGGTTTCCATGGCATAAGATTCAGAACCAAACATCACACGGTTTGAAACACGTTCATGATCGACGACATAAATACTTTTGTTACCATGATCGCCGCCTGCTGCATAATTATAGCCACCCACATCAAGGTTTGAAAAGAATTCATCTTTTTGTGGACGAAGGTTATTTACTGCTGCAGTGATAGGCCTTGTTGGCTCTATTTTGCGAATATGTTCCGCAAGCATTTTCTCCACTGAGATTACTTTCGGGGTTTCCATTTCACGGATCTCATTTCCAATGCTCCACATGATTATGGATGGATGATTACGGTCCCGCATTACCATGCTTTCAACATCGCTCTGCCACCACTCATCAAAATATAAATGGTAATCGTGCGGGTTATTTTCTATGCGCCACATATCAAAGGCTTCATCTATCACCAGCATTCCCAAACGATCGCAGGCATCCAGGAATGCAGGTGATGGTGGATTGTGTGAACAACGGATTGCATTAAAGCCCGCTGCTTTTAAAATTTCTATCCGGCGTTCTTCAGCCCGGTCATAAGCCTTTGCACCAAGCGGGCCATTGTCATGATGCACACAGCCACCTTGAAGTTTTACTGTTTTTCCATTCAGCATACAACCATTTACCGCATCAAATGAAATGCTACGGATACCAAATTTTGTTTCTGTTTTATCGGTGAGTTTTCCGTTTACATATAGTTCCGTTACAGCAGTATATAATGCTGGCGATTCTATTGACCATAATTGCGGAGATGACACCACAGCATCCTGGTTGAATTCAAAAACATTTCCTGCCCCAATAGTTTGTGTTGATTCAGCTTTTGTAGGTTCAGTTCCCTTTTCATTAATGCTTTCCAGCACAGTGGGATCCGAAGCTTGGAATTCACGTGACTTGAAGTCGCGGC
>JADMIO011694118.1_pt1 | contig 91653 bp, 83 predicted proteins | sample 8958161 | NCBI WGS metagenome assembly JADMIO01 (sample SAMN16585339, study PRJNA669376) | soil metagenome | isolation source: Crop rotation soil | place: USA: Cullars Rotation, Alabama | collected 2011
GCCGCGACTTCAAGTCACGTGAATTCCAAGCTTCGGATCCCACTGTGCTGGAAAGTATACCTCAGAAGCAATTCAAAACCAGTGATCACCCGTATGAGCATGAAGGCCATTGAAGAAGAGCTGCCCTCATCAAAATTTATCCGGGCACACAAATCGTTTATAGTATCTGTCTCCGCAATAACATCCGTTCGTAAGAACAGTATATTTATTGGTTCCGAGGAAATTCCCGTTGGTGACAACTACAAAGAAGCTGTGAATATGCTGATCAACAAAGCAGGTTAAGCCTCCTTCCGGGAAGACCGGGCACTTCGTCGCCACATTTCAGGCGCTTGTCTCATTTGCCTTTCTTTTGATTTTCCCGCGACATAGTTTTGCTCCCGATTCTAATAGTCATTATTCTAACAATCGTTTATGAAAAAATTTTTATTGTCTGCGATCCTGGTGTTTTCTTTCTCCTTTCTTTTTGCACAAATGCCCGGTATGGGTGGTGGGAAAGGGATGCCAAATATGGGGCGCATTTATGGTAAGCTTGTAGATAGCACAGGTAAATCTATTGGCGAGGCTTCGGTGATGCTGCTTCAAAACAAATATGATTCTACACTGAAAAAAAATAAAGAAGTTTTATTGAAGGGAATGGTCACTCAGTCGAATGGAGATTTCAATTTTGAAGAGCTCCCCATCTTCCGCCCATTAAAATTAAAGATATCGGCCGTGGGGCATAAAGCCATTGAACAAGCCGTCACTATTCAGCCAAAAATGGACGCCAACGCCGTTAAGCCCAACAATAACCAGATGCCTGACTTTTCGGCCATGGCCTCTGCATTTGAAAAAGATCTTGGCAAGATAACTATGAAGCCTGATCTGCAGGAATTGGGTAATGTGACTGTTACATCAACCAACAGCAAATTAAGAATGGATATTGACAAAAAAGTTTTCAATGTTGATCAGAATATTGTCACTACAGGTGGAACTGCACTCGACGTGATGAAAAATGTTCCTTCCGTAAATGTGGATATAGACGGCAATGTTACATTGCGTAACGCGACACCCCAGATATATATCGACGGCCGGCCAACGACTCTTACACTTGACCAGATCCCTGCCGATGCTATCGAAAGTGTTGAAGTGATCACCAATCCTTCTGCGAAATATGATGCCTCCGGAGGAAATGCCGGGATATTAAATATCATTCTCAAGAAAAATAAAAAGAGCGGGTACAATGGAAACGTAATGGCCGGTGTTGATAAACGTGGCGCTGTAAATGGTGGAGGCAGTTTCAACCTGCGTCAGAATAAAATAAATTTTTCAGTGAGCGCTTTTGGTAACCAGATGAAGAACCGTACTACCAGTTCAACCGATATCAGGAGCTTACTTACTAATCCCAATCTCTTGGTGAGCCAGGACGGTAACTCGCGCATGAACGGAGGTTTTCTTTTTGGCCGGATGGGTCTTGATTATTTTGCAACGAACCGCACTACTTTTTCAATTGGAGTAGTGAAAGTGCATGGTGCCTTCAACCCTCATGACTTCCTTCAAACTGATAGTACTTATGAGGGTGGACCCTATGTTAGCTACAGTGAAAGAAACACAAAAACGCACCGTGAGTTCAATGCGTACGGTTTCACGGGTGGATTTAAATACCTGTTCCCCAAAAAAGGAGAAGAACTTACCGCCGACGCGAATGTATTCTCAGGCAAGAACAATAACGATGCGATGTACAACACTGATATTTATTCAGCTAGCGGAGGTCAAAAAACAGGAAATATACAACAGCAGGTCATTGGTAATGGAACTAACAAATTTGTAACCATTCAAACAGATTATGTAACTCCTTTCAAGGGCGCTGCTAAGCTGGAGGCGGGGTTGAGAGCACAACTGCGTACACTCAGCAATCACCAGGGAAATTATTATTACGACCCCACAACCGACCAATACATCTTGATCCCGTCTTCATCTGCGAATTATGAAAATAAAGACAATGTATATGCGGCTTATACCTCTTACTCCAACAGCATTAAAGACTTCGGATACAAGATCGGCTTACGCGCTGAGAGCTCTGATTATACCGGCGAGTTAACTGATACCAAAGAAAAATTCAGCAATACATACCCGATCAGTTTATTTCCTTCAATATTCCTAAGCCAGAAATTAAAAGATAAACAGGAGTTGCAATTGAGTTATACAAGACGCATCAATCGTCCATTCTTTATGCAAGTCATTCCTTTCATTGACTCTACTGATCAATTGAACTGGACGCGTGGCAATGCAGGGTTGAAACCGGAGTTTACAAATTCGCTGGAAGCATCTTATTCCAAAACATTCAAAGGCAATAATACTTTCCTGGCATCGGTGTATTATAAATATACCACTGACCTGATCACACGGTTTTTGGATACGGTGACAGTTGGAAATGCAAAACATCCTGTCAGCACTTATATAAACGCCAACTCTGGTCGTACCACAGGTGCGGAATTAACAACGCAGAACACGATCAAAAAATGGTGGGACATGAACGCAAACCTCAACATCTACAATTCAAAGATCAATACTGACAATGTCGACGGAACTTCGCAGGATGCGATGTGGAGCTGGTTTGCCAAGGTCAACAACAATTTTAAACTCCCAAAGAATTTCAAGATACAATTATCAGGCACCTACCAGTCCAAGTCTAATCTGCCGATCAACCAGGGTGGCGGTTTTATGAGTGGCCCTCCTATGGGTGCGCAAACAGCTTCCCAGGGATATATCAAGGCTAACTGGGGTGTAGATGCAGCTCTTCAGAAAAGCTTCTTAAAAAACAATGTCGCCTCAGCTACATTTAGCGTCAATGATATTTTCCGGACAAGGATCTATGAGCAGTACTCTGAAAGCAATTACTATATTCAAACGAATCATCGGATGAATGATGTGCCCCAGATGAGATTGACTTTCTCATTCCGGTTTGGACAAATGGATATGTCATTGTTCAAAAGGAAAAACATGAAGGGCGAATCGGAAGGATCACAAGGGGCGATGCAGGGAATGCAGCAATAGGTGTGAATCATATAGGTTAATGAAGAAAAGTTCCTTTCGGGGAACTTTTTTATTTTGCGACAATCTGTGCTTATCTGTGAAATCAGTGAGAAAAATATCAGGCTTTCTCAGATAACACGGATTTTCACTGATCTCAAAGATGCTCCAATATTTCTTTGATCTTGGTTAGTTGTTTGAAATCGGGATGTTCGATCGTATGCTCAACTTGCTCGTGCGCCCATGTTGTGTGATAAGGCACGTGACAGGCCTTTCCCCCGATCGCCAGAACAGGCAAAACATCTGACTTCAAAGAATTGCCTATCATTAAAAATTCTCCGGGTTTAATATCCAGGTGTTTGATCAGTTTGTGATAGTCCTTCTCCTGTTTGTCTGACATGATCTCAATATGGTGAAAGTAATGTTCGATACCAGAATTTTTCAATTTGCGCTCCTGGTCCAACAGATCGCCCTTGGTGGCAACAACAAGACGGTATTTATTTTTTAATTGGATGAGCACTTCTTCAACCCCATCAATGAGCTCAATGGGTTTTGTTAACAGTGCTCTTCCTAATTCAATAATTTTTTCAATCGCGTCAAGAGTGATGGTCTTATTGGAAACTTTTAGTGCCGTCTCTATCATGGAAAGCATAAAGCTTTTTATTCCATAGCCATACAAAGAAAGATTTTGGATCTCCACCTGCAACAATTCTCTTGAAACGGTGTGATGAGGAAGATAATCTTCTAAAAGTCGGCAGAAATGTCGTTCAGTTTCGTAAAAGTATGGCTCATTTACCCAAAGCGTATCATCAGCATCAAAGGCAATAACTTTAATTGGCATCCTGGTAATTTTAATTTGCAAAATTGAGGAAAACAATTAAGTCATCGGTGTTTCAGTCTTCAAAAGACGAATTCTTTGTATACAATGTAAAAAGACATGCAGAGTATGATCCATCCAAAAGTTTTCTTTAAATAGTCACCCGGTATTTTTTGAGAGAGTTTGGTGCCGACAATTATGCCCACAATGGCGCCCATGGAAAATTTAATAAGCAAAAGCCATTCAATGTCCGTGGACTCATAACTATTTAAAAAACTGAATAATGAATTGATCGTGATAATGAGCAGTGCCGTCCCTATGGCTTTTTTGATGGGCAAATTGACAAAAAGGTATAATGCAGGTACAATTAAAAAACCGCCTCCAATACCAAGTAGTCCCGTGATGATTCCGACGGCCAGCCCTCTCACCAAAAGCGATATCGTCACGTGTCTTTCCTCCTGCTGGACATGGTCATTCCTGACTGCGGGCTTCAACATCCGGCGGGCTGCAAGAAACATCAGTGACGACAAGCACAGCATGAACAACATGTCCTTCGACAAAGTGAACGTGCCAACAGAAAACAATTCAGCAGGTATAATGGGAATTATCGTTTTTCTTGCAATAAATACTCCTATTACGGAAGGAATACCGAAGGTCAGCACGGCTTTAAAATCAACCAGTTTATTGAAGATTGACTGAATACTGCCTGCCATGCTCGATATCCCTACTACAAACATCGAGTACACGCTGGAAGAAACCGGGTCCTTTTTTAAAATATACACAAATACCGGTATCGTTAATATGGATCCCCCGGCACCTATTAATCCAAGCGACAAACCGATGCCCAATGAGGCTATGAAAGTCTCTAACTCCTTCATGTTTTTACGTAAATATGTTTGGGATCTTAGTGAAATGGGTAGTCGATCACCTTTAACGCATTTCCTGCCTTGCTTGTGTCTATGTACCCCGAATGGCCGACATTTTCAATTTCATAATGAAAACCCGCTGAAAGATCTACGTTACCATTTCCTGACACCGTTTTCTCAATCACAATTTTATTTAGCGCATCAGGAATGTCACTTATTTGCATCGGGGCAAACGATGAATCAAAAAGAGTGGTATGTGCATTCCGGATGAATATTGAAAACTTAATGGCGGAAGTTTCATCTGAAAGATCCTGGTCCGTGTAAAGCTGAAAACGGATTGTTCTTTCAAGACCGGGATCTCCATCATTGGATGGATAAGTCTTCTTGCACGAGCCCAGGATCAAACTGGACATTATAACGATACTGATAAAAAGAATTTTCATGGTTATTCTTGCTTTTTTATGAATAATGATATAAGGTTTAAAATAAATTGCAGTGTAAAACCAGAAACTGCCTGTCTTCAAAATGTAGGGATGTTCCCCCAATTGACAACTGTCACTCTCCTATTTTACACTGCATATTTCATGACGATCTCCGAAATGAAATCGTTTGAAACTATCCCGTAAAACAGTAAGAACATCCTTTTTCCTGCGCACGGTTTATCGCCCAAATACCTGCCGGCATTATCTGCACACCAGGCAGTATTCCACTTAACCAATCTTTCTTTACTTCCTCTGCATCAAGTTTCATTGCATCCGCTACAGCTGCACTGTACACTGTCACTGCCATATTGCACGCACAAAACAACACGCCACTCTCCTGGAGTTCATTGATACCAATGGGCACGGCACCTAAACCCGGAACTTTGAAATCACCCTGGTTTGGTTTCCAGAACGGATTGCGCGTGGAAGGTTTGTTGGTCTTCGGATCATTGATCTTAAATACCTGGCCGAAATTGTACTTTGCCCACAGGCGATCTTCCATTGCGTAAGGGATAGCAGTATGTCTCAACACTACCACCACACTGCAATCTTTTTCCACCGTACCAGTAGCTGCATTAGTGGCCAGAAATATTCTCGGCCATGCAAAAGGAAAAATCTCATTGGCCTGGGGAACATCAAACACGATACGATGCTTACCTTTTATTTGCTTAAACCATTCATCAGGATCATCGGAGCCATTTGAAAAATCACTTCCCGCATTTGCCGTTAAAGGAGAGATCACAGAAGAGAGACCGAAAGCAGCCACACCGCTGACAACTGTTCCAAGGAATTGCCGGCGTGGATTGTTGGATTGGTTTTTTTCCATAATAAGGTTTTTTAAATAATGAAAAAATTGTTGCCTGCACAAAGGTGAACTCATTAAAGGCAGGTTAAAATGGATAATTCATGCCTTTGAATGGATCGTTTTTGTTGAAGCAGTTTTTGCGGAGGCAAAACTAGACTCCCTCTCAAACCATTTTATAGACCCTTTTCCCATCGGCCAAGCTTTTTTTCCAAAAGGGGTTTGTTTTCCTGTGATGCTTGATCATTGTAGAAATAAGGGTCATTAAAATCCATGACGAGTATTCTTTCATGTGATCCAACAATCCGCGATAAAAAAAACCCGGATGATCTACCCGGGCTTTACCACCATTCCGTCCAACTACCTTCTTTTTTTATCTTACAACTTTCTTAGGATGTTATTTAAATTTAAATGCAAGTTAGAACCGATCTACAAACCTCGGAAGCTCCTTTTTCCTAACGGACATTTCTTTTTTCCCATTGGCCCGGTAATAGTTCCCACGAAAAATTTTTTTCTTTCAACAATATCTTTTGTACCTGTTTCCTTGCCTTTGAGAGATTCGATTTGGAGGTACCTACTGAAATGCCGAGTTTCTCAGCGATCTCCTCGTGACTGAATCCTTCGATGATAAAAAGATTGAACACAGTTCTGTAACCAGGAGTGATCTCTTGTATCGCTTTTATGATCTCATCGTAAGAGATCCGGTCCAATGCATCCTCACCACCGGACGCGATCTGTATGATCCCATTGTCCAGGTCCGCGGTATACCGGTGTTTTTGATTTCTCCGAAAATGGTCAATGGCTGTATATACCATTATTTTTCGCAACCAACCCGTAAAGGAACCCACAATGTCAGTGTAGGCAGGCTTAAACCGGTGAGCCTCTTTGAAAATTTTTAAGAACCCGTCATTTAATATTTCAACCGCATCATCATGATTATTGGTATAGCGTTCACAGACCGACATCGCATATCCATAGAAGGAAGTATATATCTTTTTTTGGCTCTCCCTGTCATTCCTCGCACAAGCCTCAATATGATAAGTTATTTCGTCTGCTGGCAGCAAGTTGATTGTTTTTCGAAAGTAAGGTATAAACAACCCTGACGGGGAATACCGGGTATCTTCCCAACGGACTTTCTTTTTTGCCAATCGGTTCATGAAGCAAGGTTGATAACAGGCTATCTTAAAAGAAGCTTTTACACAATAACCGGGAAGGTGGGAAGACGTTTGCGTATTCACATGAAATGGTACTTGTCTTTCCGACTTCCCGTCTTTCCGGCCAATTTGACCATTTGAGACAGCTCCTAATTATTCCAAATGAAAAATCCCGTCTTGGAAAAGACAGGATATCTCTGAACCTAAAAACTAACTGCAATGAGAGAATTATGTTATGCCATCACAAATTTATCCAGCGAATTGATTGATTATTGGCCAACTTGCCCAAAGGTGGGTTTGACTTTATTTCCGGCGGGAAGAATTTACCTTGGTTAGAAATCAATACTTAAAAAACTCCTTCACTTTTACAAGGAATTGTTCTTTTTTGCGGCGGCTTATCTCGACCTCCATGCCATCGCTCATCACCACAGTGCCCCCTTCGCCCCGCATGTATTCTTTTATATGCATGAGGTTAATAAGAAAAGATTTATGGACACGGAGAAAAATAGTATCAGCCAGCAATTTGTCGTAATCAAACAGTGGCTTTGAAATAATAATGGACTTATTATTTACCAGGCGGAATATAGTGTAGCTTCTTTGTGCTTCGCAATAAATGATCTCTTCAAGTTTTACAATGGTGAATCCCTTCTGTGTCGGAAGGCAAAGTCTCATTTCCAGGGGATATCCGACTTTGTTGATGTTATGTAAGAGAGTTTCAGCCTGCCGCGAATTTCTTTTACCCTTTAATCTCCTTTCCACCCTTTGTACGGCATCTTTCAGGCGGTCCTCATCCACTGGCTTCATGAGATAGTCAACAGCACTGAACTGAAGGGCCTGCAACATATACTCATCATGTGCCGTAACAAAGATCACTTCAAAATCAATTTCAGATAACTCAGCCAACATGTCTATTCCATTTCCACCGGGCATTCTCACGTCAAGGAAAACCAAATCCGGTTTAACTTCATCAAGTTTGCTGATAGCATCGGCGGCGCTGGAACACGTAGCTACAATTTCCACCTCCGGGCAATTCAATTCCAGCAATTTTCTTAAAGTGCGTATGCCGTCTGGTTCGTCGTCAACAAGTATCGCTCTCATAACTGTGGTTTATTACTCATGATATTAAATTGCAAGGTCGCGCGGGTCCCTGTTTTATTTTTGTCAAGATCATGCAGGTCGACGATCTGCAGCGTACAGCCGGTGTCATATTTTTCATTCATGATCTTTATCCGGTTACGAAGATTGGTCAAGCCCACCGATTGATGAGTAGTTTTATTCAGTCGCTTTAATTCCTCGGAACGTTTTATTCCTATGCCATTGTCCTCGATCACGCAGCAAATGGTTTCTCCAACAAGACAAAAACGGATCGATAATTTTTTATCGCCTTCTTTGCACATCAATCCATGCCAGATAGCATTTTCAGACAGAGGTTGGATCATTAATGTAGGAACTAACGTCTCTTCTTTATCTATCCGTTCATCTACGGTTACGTGAAATGTAAACGAGTCATCAAAGCGAAGCTTCTCCATCATAAGGTAATTCTCAAGGTGCTCCAGGTTCTCGTATAAGGTAGTAAATATTTCCCTGGACTGATGAAGAGTTATCCTTATCATCTGGGCAAACTTACTTAGGTACCTCGAGGCCTTTTGCTGTTCATTGCTCAGGATCATTCCTTTGATACTGTTCAATGAATTAAAGATGAAATGGGGATTCATCTGTGTTTGCAAAGCCGCTAACTGGGCTTCAGCCAATTGCTGATTGACGGATGCAATTTCTTTTTGCTTTATTTCCAATGACCGCTCTGATTCAATTTGCTTTATTTTGTTACCAACGATCGTGGCGATAGTAGTTAATATTTTGACATCTCTGTCTTTAAAATGATTCGCATCGGGGTGCTCTGAATCGATAATGCCTACCAGCTCATTATTATGAATGATAGGAACGCACAATTCGCTTAACCTGCTTATGTCATCCACCCTGTAACGCGAATCGAGTCTCGTGTCGCGGATCAATATAGGCTCCCTGGTCTTCATCACATGTCCGACAATTCCCTGGCCCGGCGCCACATCAAAAACACTTGATGTGATGGCCAGCGGATCCCCTTTCGGACCATATGAAGCCTTCTGGATCATTTTGGTTTTATCCTTATTCCAGAGGTAGATCATACAATCAACATAATTCATTCGCCCGATCAGGTTCTTTGCCACATCCCACAATACTTCGTCTACATTTCTTATTCCAGACACCGAATAAGAAAAATAATTTGAGATCTGCTCCAATTCATACTGACCTTTATATTCCTCAGCTTTTAAAGCCTGGAGATGTGTTTTTGCCTGCTCTCTTTTTTCTATTATCCCTGTTCGCCATTTAAGAAACAGGTATGCAACCAGCAGTAGCGTGAGGATCGCTGCGGCAATGAACCAGGGCTGCTTCCAAAACGGAGTTAAGACAATAACGTTAATTTCCTCTTCCTGCTCGGGCCAGCGATTGCTTATGGAAAACAGTTTCACTTTGACCCGGTGATGACCTGGCGCGAGGTTAGAGATACTGAACAAATTTTGTGTACCCAGTTGCTGCCAGTCGGTGTCATCATCGAGACGGTAGGCAAAGCGCTGGCTGTTACTTGTAAAAAAATCTATGCTGCCGATATTGATGACTATTTCATTGTTTCGCCACGAAGTTTTGAAATTCTTATCGGGAAAAAGACATCTTGCCTGGTCACCCGCTGCAATGCTTTCAATAAAAAGCTGGGGAGGGTGGCTTTTTTGAAAAATTATTCCCGGATCAAACTCTGCAATTGCATTGGTAAACCCAATATATAATTTGTTAAATGCAGTGTCATAAAAGAAGTTTGAATTTCTTGCGATGGGAAGATCGGGAAAACCTTCTTCCTTTCCATAAGTACTAATGTTTAAGGTTCTCAGGTCAACGCATGAAATTCCCGAATTACTGGCTACCCAAAGTTTGTTCTGGACAACGATCATCGAGGCAATATCATTATCGGGCAGACCATTGTCACGTGTGAAATGCCGGAAAGTTCCCTTGTCAATATTATAACAGATCAAGCCATTGTTGTTGCTGTTGATCCAAAGATTGTTTGACTGATCTGCAACAAAACACGGCACCTGGTTATCTGGCATCCGGATAGAAGGAAAGGAATCCACAACCCGGTCAATTTTGTTTAATTGCAGATTGTAACGGATCAATCCATGTCCTGCGATCCAGATATTACCGGCTGCATCTTCGCGGATCCTTGCGGGCCACTGAATTTTATCAGCAATTTCGCCTGCGGTCAATACAAGAGAAATTTTCTTTGTTGCGGCATCATACTTATAAACATTGTCCGAGGCGATCCAGATATTTTGATTTCGGTCCTTACACAGATCGGCGATCCAGGCTCCTGCTTTATCCCAATTTTCCAGTGCCATTTCTTTGAGACGATCTGTTTTCAAATCAAAAGAAAAAAGAGGCCCGTTAGTGCCGATCAATAAGGACCCGTCACTGGTCGGCTTGATGTTAAAAATGCCATTGGGACTGCGGGTCAATTGATCAAAACTGATCCTCCTGATCAAATGAAGCGGTTTTCTGTTAAAGATCAACAGTGACCCGTCTCCCCTTGTAGCTGCATATAATTTTTCCTTCGCGGCGTAAATATCATCGATAACAGAAGTGGGAAAAGAATCCTGGAATGAAGTTGGCAGAGCCGTCCATTCCACATGCGTCCGGCTATTGTCCTGTTTCAACAATCCTTTATTTGTGGCGATCCAAAGATTCTCGTCTGCGTCCGCGAAAAGAGAGCTGCAGTAATAAGTCGGAAAATATTTTTTGTGATAAAATTGAATATTTCCGGAACTGGGATCAAGCCCCAGTTTATAAAATCCAGATACATTACCAGTTAAATACAACAAGGTATCGCTGACGGCCACTAGCGTTGATCGGTGATCAAATTCAGTTGCGGCAGAAGGCAGCGGTATATGAGTGACTGTTTTCTGATTTTTTTTGACATTAATGCAAACAAGATCATTTGATCTAAGGTCTATTACAAACAAATAATCAGATGCCGGCTGAAAGAATTCATAATCCATGTTCGGATAATCTAAAAACTCTTTCAATTGCGGGCAATCAGCGGCATCCATTTTTTTGAACTGCCTTTTGATCGCGTTATAATAATAAATGCCGACACTCGTAATAATGGCAAAACGCTGTTCATCGAGTCGAAGAAGGTTTCTTCCAAAGCCAAAAGGGGTCCTGGCTACTTCGTCATTTGTATAATAATCAAACCGGAATACCAGGTGACGATTTTTGTCAAAATGATAGAAGCCTGAGCGGGTAAGGAGAAAAATTTCTCCGGCGGAATTGGTTTTTATGGCCTGGATCCCATTGAATTTATACTGGTATTTTCTATCGCTCCAGGGTATTAATAAATTTCTGCTTTGCCCGCGGCGGGTGTCGACAATATGTACTCCCTTGCCCGTGTAGGCAGCCAACTCCCGGCTGTTGAGCCATAACAATCCTGAGACATACTCCACCGGAAGCGAACAAGTATCCCTGTTGCTATGAAACTGGGTAAAATTATTTCCGTTGAAACGGTTTAGCCCGAAACTTGTGGCAATCCATAAATAACCCGTAGAATCCTGTGTGACGTCTGTGATAACATTATCTGACAGCCCCTGTTGCTTTGTGTAAAGCACAAAATTTTTCTCATTGATCTCCTGTGCTTTTACGGAGGTGAAGCATTGCACTGTAAGTACAAAAAGCGCTAAAGAAAAAGGTAGCTTTTGCATACTAATTGAGCCTGGCAACAATTTTAATTTCTTGTTAAAGGTACTTACACGCCTAATATAATTGATCCGGGAAAATGGGCTGCTGCGGGGCCGCCCCGGTAGGAAGATAAAGCCCTCATTTAATATCCTGAAACAAGCCGTTCGGTGCATTGAAGCGTGAAATATTTTTTTAAAGTGCGAATATTATGATATCGATGGGAAGAAAAGAATGGCCGTTGGAAAAGCAGCCCGTTAGTGCGATGATGTTCTGTATAACTTGCTGGTTCTTCCATCACCTGTTGTTGAATAAACACAGATATGGTAATCTGATTTTAGTCAATTTAAAAAGAAGAGTGGTTAGGCCTGATTTATGGAAAGGTATGTTATCCTTATGATCGCTGTAACAATAGCAGGGGTCATTACTCAGCAAAAGAATGCAGGAGGAGTCAATTTTGATGGCCCCCCACGGAAAGACGGAAAGATAATTGCAGCGATCGCGACATGCGAAAACTGCACAGATCACAGCCACATCTTCGCGTCATATTCTCAATTCAAGGTCTCTACTGGAGTCCTTCCGGAAAAAGAGATCTGTCAGACAACTATCTGTAAAAAAAGCGTCCAAAAAATCATAAAAAATTGGCGCAGGGATTTGAATAAAATGTCCGGGAGCACAGATCCGGGCATCTTGTTCAATATCTTACGTCCCCTTCCTGTGGGTGAACCATACTTCATTCACTAGGAAATCATAAAACCATTAACCAATGTATTGCACCGTGAACAAACTCTTGAGCAAAGCAGCAGATATAAATGGAATAAACAAAAGAGACAAAGATGACAGACAGAAAAAAAGTAATTGCAATATCAGGAAGTGCAAGAAAGAATTCGGCAAATCTTCGCCTCATTAAGGCAATTGATGGGTTAACGAAAGAAAAATTTGAGACCACCGTTTTTGAAGGCTTGACAGAGCTACCTCACTTCAACCCCGACCTGGATACCGACCATCCACCCGTGGCTGTCAGCAATTTCAGGGAGCTGATAAAAAATTCCGACGGAATATTGATATGTACACCGGAATATGCCATGGGAGTACCGGGAACGTTAAAGAATGCACTGGACTGGATAGTTTCTTCCGGCGAGTTTTCGGGCAAGCCCGTTGCACTCATCACTGCATCTACTTCCGGCTTGAAAGCTCATGAATCTTTATTGGACACACTCCAGATAATTGATGCCAGGATCAATCACGAAACTCAATACCTCATCTCATTTATCCAGGTTAAATTAAATTCTGAAAATACGATCACTGACGAGCAAACATTGACCGATCTTCAGAAGTTGATCGGGGCATTTGCAGAACAAATGGAAAACGTGAACTAGGCAGATCGTGGTAGACTCAATGAAACAATCGCTTTCTGCGCTAATCCTCGTGACATCCGTGGCTAAATAGCCACAAAGACACGAAGACGCTAAGTATCACAAAGACCTGGAGATTGTGGTTTCTTATGGCTCGCAAGAACCCACCTTATTACCTTAGTAACACGTGGTCGCCGGAAGGAAAAACCTTATTACCTTACTTTATAATTGAGTGTTCTTATCGAGGAAATAAGGTAATAAGCTTGTCAGTAGGTTGCTCGTTATTTTACTAAGCTAATAAGGTTCACACCAATTTCTGCCTGTTGCGATAAATCCACCTAGAGCCTGACACCCTTGTACAATACGGACGATCTTATGGATTGTTCTTTTAAATGCAGGAACTTCTTTCGTTCCTCATCAAGCATGAAGTTTTTAAAATCCTGCTCATCGTCAAACTCAACAAGATGTATTTCGTAAGGTCTATCAATTCCCCTTTCTATGACGGAATCTTTATCTGGTCTGACACGTAACAAAAGCCTGCCGTTGTATTTTGAAATAATAGGTATGGCAACATCTTCAAATTCATGAAAGGTTTTTTCCTGGCCTTCTTTGATATAAATTAATTGGGTTATGTAGATCATTTTTATTGCTTAATGAATCGCAAATATTGCCGAAAAAGTATCACGAAGGCCTTGCGATCTTTGTGCCTTTGCGTCTTAGTGGCAATTACAATTACTTCTTCGTAACAACAATAATTTTTGCCGATTGTAATCCCGGAGATTTCGCCTCAAGTGTAATGTCCCCTGCATCGCCTTTTGGACGAAGGATCACAAGGCATTTACCACGGAATGTATTTCGTTTTGGCTGATGAAAGCTTGCCATCTCCGAAGGATTTGCATTACCTACTGCTGCTAACTCCCCTGCCCCACTGATTGAAAATTCGACCGGAACGGTTGCATTCGGAACAACATTGTTCTTATCGTCAACAACTTCAACAGTAACATAAGAAAGATCATTGCGGCTCGCCTGTATCGTTGATCTGTCTGCCTTTAGTAGAATAGTCTTTGGAGCATTTGCCGTCTTTAAAATGACACTCCCGACTTCTTTACCATTCTCAACAGCGATTGCTTTCAGTTCCCCTGCTTCGTAAGGAACTTCAAATTTTGCGGTGATCGAGCTATCGGGAATTTGTTTTTCTCCAATTATTTTTCCATTTAACTCCAAACGGACAAGCGGTGAATGTGAATACACATTTACACTCAATTTCTTTCCTTCATTACCAGGCCATGTCCAGCTTTGTTGTTCTTCGGGCCAGCCCCAGTAACTTACTTGTTCTTTACAACTATCAGGTAACGGGGCATGAACAGCCATTTCAATTTTACTTCTTCTCCATACCACATCACGATAATAAGACTGAGGTTTTTTATCGCCAATAAGATCTATATCGCCGCACCATGCATTGAACCAGGGCCAGGGCATTGAAAATTCACCTTTTTGATTGGTACAGATCGCATGACCAATACCCGATTCTCCCAAATAATCCATCGCGGTCCATACAAAATCACCGATCACATAATTATCTTTTTCTACCAGTCGCCAGTTCTCTAATGCATGCTGCGGCACTGATTCAGTTCCTACCATTATCCGATCGGGAAACTGTTTATGATCTGATTCATATTGATACCATTGATAATTGTAACCGCCCACATCGAGCGACGCAAAAGTGGGAACAGTAGCGTCCCATTTTTTTCCCGGATTGTCCCAGAATTCGCAAACCGCAGATGTCACCAGGCGCGTAGAATCAAACTGGTTGATCACCGGTCTGAATTTTTTTATGATAGCAAGCCCGGAAGAATCAGCTCTCTCCTGGATCTCATTTCCAATACTCCATAGAATGACAGAAGGATGATTGCGATCACGCAATACCATGGATGAAAGATCTCTTTCCCACCATTCGTCAAAAAACTTGTGATAGTCATCCGGGTTCTTTGGTTTTTCCCACATATCAAATGCCTCGTCGATCACCAGCATTCCCAAGCGATCGCAGGCATCAAGAAATGCCGGTGAAGGAGGACAATGACTGCTGCGAACAGCATTGAATCCATTTGCTTTTAATAATTCAATTCTTCTTTCTTCGGCGCGGTCTATCGCTGCTGCACCCAGTATTCCGTTGTCATGATGCACACAACCGCCTTGCAATTTCATTTTTTTCCCATTGAGCATAAATCCATTTTCCGCGCTGAAACTAATTGTCCGAACGCCAAAACTACTCGTGGTCATATCTTCCGCTTCGCCATTAGCAAATACTGTCACTTCTACCTTATATAAATAGGGCGACTCTGGTGACCAACGCTTTACAGATCTCATAAGAAAATCCTGGGCAATTTTTGTTTTATCGCTTGCATTGACCGATGAAGAAGTGTCAGATTCGGCAACCACTTTGCTATCAGCATCGAGTAGTCTTGCCCTGACCTTAATATCCGCCTTTTCATTTTTTTCGTTGGAGATATTTGTCACCACTTGGATCTTCGTTCCCACGACGTCCAGATCTGCAGTGGTAACATGCACTCCCCATTGATCAATATGCAATGGGTTTGTTACGATCAGTTTTACGTGACGATAAATTCCTGAGCCACTGTACCACCTGCTATTCTTCCCTTTATTAATAACACGAACTGCGATCACATTTTTTTCACCTGCAGGTTTACAGGATTTGGTAATGTCAAAATAGAAAGAGGTGTATCCATGTTTATGATTACCCACAAAATTTCCATTGATCCACACATCAGTTTCAGTATAGGCTCCTTCGAAATAAATTGAGATGAGTTTGTTCTTATCTTCCTGGTTCAAAGTAAATGTTTTGCGATACCAACCTGTGCCTCCCACTACATGCCCTGTTGAAGCACCATTATTTGCTCCCTCACTCTCTTGTGAAAACGGGCCAATGATTTTTCCGGGAATTTGTTGAGGAAGATCCTCAATACTCCAGTCGTGCGGAAGATCAAGTACTCTCCATTTTGAATCGTCAAAAGCAATTTGCTCCGCTCCTGCAACGCTATCTCTTATGAAATGCCAGTCAGTGTCAAAATCACGAATACGGTCGCTGAAGACCGAAGATTGTTGTTGTGAGCAACCGATCAATAAGCAAATTGAGAGCAGAACAGAAAATGCTTTTACCATAAAATTTTTTATTGACAAGTTTTTATTTAGTTGTTGCGATCAGCAATTTCGATGATTGTAGTCCGCTTACAGAAGCAGTAAGTGTGATCGTTCCAACATTCCCAGGTGACTTCACAATTACCAGGCATCTACCCTGCCATGCTTTACGTTGCGGCAATTGGTAGCTTTCCACACTCAGGGGATTTGCATTTCCCACGCCAACAATTTTCCCGCCTTCTATTTTAAACTTTACCAAATTCTCCGCCTTAGGATTTCGAATGCCATTCGCATCTGTCAATTCGACTGTAATATAACTTAAGTCTTGTCCATCCGCTTTGATCGTTGACCTGTCTGCAGATAATTTGACCTTTGAAACCTGTTTGGCTGTTTGCAATTGTGATGAAGCTATTTGTTTTCCATTTGCATAACCAACTGCCTTTAATATCCCGGGTTGATAGGGAACCTGCCAGGTGGCCATAAATTTTGTATCCCGGTTTGTTTCTTTTTTACCCAATGTCTTTCCATTTAAAAAAAGTTCAACTTCATCACAGGAAGAATAAACAGAAATTTCCATCGGGTTATTTTCCTGGCCGGGCCAGTTCCAATCAGCCACTACATCATGCCATTCCCACTTACTCCACGATTGTTTATCCGGGTTCAAAGGAAAAGAAGGTTTTGGAGGTTTTACAAAAACCGAAACCTGGTTTTCTTTCCAAAGTGCATCGCGATAGTAAGATTGAGGTCTTTTCCATCCGCAAATATCAATATCACCACAATAAGCAAGATTCCATGGATAAAAATTACTTTCCTGCCAGTAACCTCTCCATCCAATACTCGCTTCGCCAATATAATCGAAAGCGGTCCACACAAAATCACCGATGACATAAGGATTATCAACAACACCCATCCATGCGCCAAAAGCTTCCATTGCATAAGATTCTGTTCCCACCATTACACGACCAGGCATGCGGTCATGATCCTGTTTGTATAGGCTTTCTTTTCCATGATCTCCACCTGCTGCATAGTTGTAGCCACAAACATCAAGCGTGGCAAAGAAAGGATCTTTTTGTGGCCTTAGATTATTGACTGCCGCTGCTATCGGTCTTGTTGGTTCCAGTTGACGAATGTGACCGCCAAGCATTTTTGCCACTTCGATCACTTTAGGGCTTTCCATGCCACGGATCTCGTTGCCAATACTCCAGATAATTACAGATGGGTGATTGCGGTCACGCATCACCATACTTTCAATATCTCTTTGCCACCATTCATCAAAGTAAAGATGATAATCATACGGATTGTTTGCGATACGCCACATGTCAAACGCTTCATCGATCACCAACATTCCTAAATGATCACAAGCATCAAGAAATGCCGGTGAAGGCGGATTGTGAGAGCACCGAATGGCATTGAATCCACTTGCCTTCAGCAACTCTATTCTTCTTTCCTCCGCACGATCATATACTTTTGAACCAAGCGGCCCATTATCATGGTGTATACAACCCCCATGCAGTTTGATCATTTTGCCATTCAATTGAAATCCATTTGTTGCATCGAATGAAATAGTACGGATACCGAACTTTGTTTCCACTCTATCAACCAGCTTATCGTCACGATAAACTTCGGATACTGCTGTATAAAGTACCGGTGAATCGATTGACCAAAGCCCGGGATTGTTTATTATTAGTTCCTGGGGAAATTCGCTTGACGTATCTGCATTGATCTGCCGTTTCTGAGATTCTATTTTAGCAACTTCATTTCCTTTCGAATTTATAATTCTTGTCACAAGTCTTACGGCTGAAGAACCGGGTGTTTTATTAGTGATGCTTGTCTTAATATTCACCCTGGAGCTTGTTGCATTTGCACCCTGCGTGGTGATATAAACGCCCCAGGGCGAGACGTGCACAGGGTCAAGCGTCTTCAACCATACATGACGGTATATTCCGGAGCCTGAATACCAGCGACTGTTTTGTCCTTCATTTTTTACCTGGACAATAATTGTATTTTTTTCTCCGAATTTTATTTTATCAGTGATATCAAACCAAAAACTTGTGTATCCATAAGGGTGGGTTCCTAAAGATTCTCCATTCAGCCAAAAGTCTGCGTTCATATAAACACCATCAAATTGGATATGGATCCGCTTATTCTTTTGTTCTGTACCGATCGCAAATGTCTTGCGATACCATCCCATTCCCCCCACCGTAAACCCACCACTCACCTGGCTAATGGCAGTTGGATCAAAAGCCGTATGAGTGCCTGGCAGGTCCTCGATACTCCAGTCGTGTGGCAGATTAATTTTTCTCCACTTCGAATCATCGAAACCGGGCATTTCAGCGCCTTGCACTCCGCCACGATAAAAACGCCAGCCGGTGTCAAACAAAGTTGTTTGTGAAAAACCATCTATAAAAAGGAACAAAAAGAAGACAAAAGAAAGTTTTCTGACCATGGCAATCGTTTGTGGTGTGCGTATAAGTGTTAAAAAGACAATTTTGTTATTCACAAAGCATTCCAGCGACAAAAATATTTTCAAACATAGTTTTTATTTATTAAAATATGGCAATTTTTTTTTACATGCCGCCCTGTTAACGTTGAAGATTTTATGAAACAAAAAATTGTTTTTCTCCTGTCGCTATCGCTGTCCTTAAATGCTTTTTCCCAAAATATTTCATATTATATTGACAATGTCTCCGGAAATGACAATAACAGTAGCAGGACAAGAAACACTGCATGGAAATCGTTGGAAAAATCAAATACTATTACGTTTGAGGCCGGCGATCAAACCTACTTAGGAATGAAGAGCGACCGATTGCTTTATTTTTTTTCTTGCTACGCCCGGGTGTCATCCTAAAAGTGCCGTCTAAGCAGTCACCTATTCTCCCTGGTAGATCCCGGGGATGCTTTTCGGGGAAACAGGATTATCAAAAAAATCACGCTCTGTGAGTGGTAATTTAAAATCGGGAAGACTTACCGTTAAGTTATTTAATGGAGATTCTTTTGTTAACATATAGCCGGTAAGCGAATGAAGCTGATACGGGTCGGTGAGAGTGGTTATAAATGGGCCTTTTAATTTTGGATCTATTTGTTTACCCGCAGCTTGCCATTCCATATTTGACCATTCAGCAAGGCTCTTATGTCCCCTGAATGTTATTTCTCCCGCTGTTGTCCACCACACATTGCTCATAAATTTTTCACCGGAAGAAGGGCCGTGAACAACATCACCATTACCAAAGAAAATATTATTGACAAATAAGAAATTCTTATTCTTACTCATCGGTTCAAACTGGATCGCGGGCGCATGTGTTGAGTAAACAACATTATTATATACCGCACAATCGGCAAGTTGAGCACTGTCATTCACCCCATTCCACACAAAGATCCCACCTGATCCTTCGGTCGTTGTAGCGTCATTGATACTTACACAATAGCGAACAGTATCGTGATGCCATAGTGAGGCGCCCCAATATTGAAACAATCCGTAACCGGCGCCTTCGTTTTCATACGACAAGCAATATTGAATTACAGAATTTGTAACACCTCCATCCAGGTCAAACCCTCCCCCATCCTTTGCTCCTTTTGATGTTCTGTTTCGATAACTGATGCAATATTGAATGGTGACATGACTGCTTTCATAAGCCCAAATGCCGACAGGACCATTTCCCACTCTTGGCATGTCCCAACCATTATTCGTAGCAGTGCAATGATCGATAGTTACACTGTCTGACAAACCGGCCAGGATACCGTTTCCACTATGATTATCCAAATTGGTCGGATCACCAGGATTATTTTCCGCCTTACAATCTTTCACGAGAATATTCCTTGACCTGTCATCATTAGTCCCTGTTATGTAGATACCGCAAAATCCATTATCCACCGCATATACATTTTTTACGCTCACATTTTTACAACTATTGAGTTCGATACCGGATTTTTGAAAGCCTTCTGTTTTTACATTTTCGACAAGGACATCGCTTGCTCCGCATAAAGTAATGCCATTCGTGGTATTACCGGTTTTTCTTCCTGCTCCTTTCGCATTTATATCTTTCAGTTGAAAATATTTTCCGCGAAGAATGATCGCATCATTATTTCCTCCATCAATAACCGCATTTCCATTTTCGTTTTCATAGCTGCTAACCAGAACAGGTTTTTCACCTGTACCATTTATTGTAAGCGATAATGTTCCCTGGAAAAACTCCTTTCCTTTAAAATATATCCTGTCGCCGGGTTTAAGTTGTAGGGAATTTATCTTCTGCAAGGTCCTGAAAGGTTTTGACTTTGTTCCCTGGTTGGTATCATTCCCGGTTTGACTTACATAATAAGCTGCCTGTTGATCTTTACACGACTCCAGGATCACCGCGGTGAAAACCAGGAGAAGAAAAACATTTTTTTTAATTGTATGAACGCGATTCATAAAGCCTGTCAAAAATTTTTGATTGTTCTTTACCTTTTTTACTAATGTCGCTCAAATATCGGCTGATGAAATTGGTCAATAAAAATTATTTTTTCGGATCATCTTCAAATTGCATCGTCTATGTTTAATGATCCATTGTTGCCGATGAAGTTTTGATTCTTTGTGTTTGCACTTTCATAAATATTATTTTTTTTGGCAAGACAAATTTGGGCACAAAATAAAAAATGCTCTAACTTTAAAAGGTAGACTTTAGATTACCAACCATTAAATTCAAAAAAATGGCAACATTAAGAAGAAGAGCTGCGAAAAAAGCAGTGAAAAGAAGAGTTGTAAAAAAAGCTGTGAGAAGAAGAGTAGCTAAGAAAGCAGTGAAGAGAAGAATCGTAAAAAAGGCAGTTAAAAGAAGAGTGGTAAAAAAAGCAGTTAAGAGAAGAGTGGTAAAAAAAGCGCTTAGAAGAAGAGCAGTTAAAAAAGCCATTGTAAGGAGAGCGGTAAAAAGAGCAATTGTTAAAAAGGCGATAGAAAATGCAATGACAATGTGACCGGAATTTTATTTCAGAAAAGTCCCCCAATGGGGGACTTTTTTTTTATGCAAGGTTTTAAATTTACTTAACAGGATGCCTCAGGAATAAATCATTCACCTGTGCGCATAATGATAATTTGCATCATAATCCTTATTAACAGTCTATTCGGGTGCCTGATTAAAACCAGGCCCGGGGACCGGCCACACTCCCGGATTCGGAAAACTTATTCCTTTATTGAATCCCCTCGCTTGGCCGTCCTGTCCAAAATAGTACAATGGCCATCCATTGTAGGTAAGCTGTGTTCTTCCGAATACATCAATGGATCCAAATTTTGTTTTGTCGAAGGTTGAGGGAACAACAATTTTATCAGTTTCATAAATTGGCCAAACATTGTTGTTTGAAAAATCGGGTTTTGTAAATTTATTCTTGTTGGAACTATCCAATTTGAAAGTGTACAAAGTTACACCCTTACCATCCGTGAAATAGGTTGTTTTACCGATCCCTTCCGTGTAGTCCGATTTATAGCTTTTCCCGTCGTGTCCCACCAATTGTGAATTAACCACCATAATGGAATAATCCGGTTTTGCTACGAACCATACGTTACTTATTCCTTCACCCAGGGTTTGTCCCGGCGCTTCCCGGGTATTTGTTCCGTTTACCAAAGGCGCATAGTAATACAAAGGCCATCCCTTGTATGTCACTTGCTTTTTTCCCGATACTGAAGTCACTGATCCAAAATCTGAAATGGCCAGGCCATCACCTAACTTGTCAGCTGTAAGGTTGTCAACAGTGAAGATGGGCCAGGATAACTGGCACCCACCTGTGCAGCTGTCCTTTCCATTGGGGTCATTTGCGAAAAAATACAAGGTATGGTTTTGATTGTCGACAAGATATTTACCTAAAGTGGCATTTGTCTGCAAGCCGACCTCTTTTTCTACCGGTGGATTTGGATTGCTGTCATTCTTTTTACAATTAACAGCTGCGATCAGTAAACCACTCATTAACATGATCGTAACTGAAATTCTCATAGTCTTCATTTTTATAAATTTTTTTTGTGTTTTTATATAATGCAAAGCAACACTCATTTTGACCAGCGTAATTAGGGCTGCTCCCCTATTTTACCAAAGACTGCCACTCATTTTTAAATCGTTAAGGTTTAGATAAGGAACTCGACATACGAGCAACGCTTTTCTTTGAAAATGCGATTAGGTACTACCTCTCATTTTAAAAATAATTTCTTCCTATTTTAATAAACCCGGCATATGGAATTAATGGAAAGAGCCAGCTTTATGGCTACACTCGAAAATGAATTTGAAAAGGTGATAGATGGTGAGGGGCGTTCCATTCTTCTTACAGGAGAAGCGGGTATTGGCAAAACATCGCTTGTAAAGAATTTCTCCGCCAGGAAAAAGAAGATGTGTAAGACTTATATCGGAACCTGTGACGCCTTGTTTACTCCGAGGCCGTTAGCGCCCTTATATGATATTCTTTTGCAGATGCAGGGTGATATTCCCAAAAACATTGCAAACATCAATGACCGTGCGGGATTCTTTGCCGGGTTCCTGCATCAACTGGAAAATCAAAAAGAGACGACGCTTATTGTAATTGAGGATATACATTGGGCAGATGAAGCCACTATGGATTTTATAAAATTTTTTGCCAGGCGTATCACTAATTTTCGCTGCCTTTTTATTCTCACTTATCGCGATACCGAAATTGACAATCAACATCCGTTGAGAAACGTTTTGGGCCAGGTGCCTCCGGACTCATTTATACGACTACAGCTGACTCCTTTGTCAAGATTCATTGTTGAAAAGATGGCGATAGAAAAAGGGTACAAGGGAGAAGATGTTTATAGCATTTCCGCCGGCAATCCTTTTTATGTAAATGAAATACTGGCCAGTTACAATGTGGGCGTACCTGACAACATCAAAGATTCGATCTTGTCTTCGTATGACAGGCTGGACGAAAAAACAAAACAGGTATGGCAAATATTAGCTGTGCTCCCAACAGGCCTGGAGATAAAATACCTTGAAAAAATGGAGCCGTCATACGCTACCGCCATTCACAGTGGTATTGGTCTGAAAATATTAATTCTGAAAGAAAATTTGATCTTCTTTAAGCATGAATTGTACAGGAGGACCATTGAAACATCTATGTCTCCAATTTTGAGAGTGGAGTTAAATAAAAAGATCCTGGATCTCTTCCAGGAAAACTTTGAACAAAACGGCGAAATTGAACGGATCATCCATCACGCAAAAAATGCAAACGCATACGAGGTAGTAATCCATTATTCTCCCATCGCGGCCCGTAAGGCCGCTGCCATTGGAGCCCATGTGGAGGCTTCACGATTGTATTTAAGTGCAATTGAGAATTACCAGGGGAATGATGCTGATACATTGATCCGGTTTTATGAACCGTATGCTTATGAATGTTATTTAACAAGCCAGGTTAATGAAGCGATCATTTACGCAGGCAAATCGTTGCGTCTCCTGGAACAAAGAAATGATATTGGAAGAGTCGGGAATTGCCTGCGCTTTTTGTCCTTGCTCTATTTGTTCGATGGCAACCGCACTAAGTCAGAATCTTATGCCAGTCAATCCATTGATGTCTTCGCCGATCAACCTCCTTCAAAGGAAAAAGCTATGGCATACGCCAACATGGGACGATTGAAGGCGATGTCGGATGAAAAAGACGAGTGCATTTTGTGGAGTGAAAAAGCAATAACGATGGCGGAAGACCTGGACGACAACCAGACTCTTTGCCACGCCTGGAATAGCCTTGGTGCAATTCTGTCCAAAGTTCATTCATCCGGGAACAAAGGCTTAGAATTTTTGCATAAAAGCATGGATCATGCTTTAAGAAATAACTATGAGGAATACATTGGCCATGCATACGCCAATTTTGTTGCCGTTGCAGTGGTTACGAGAGATTATTCATTAGCAAAAAAGATGTTGGAAGAAGGTCTCCAATTTTTTGAAGACAGGGATATCGATCTGGGCACAAAATATTTGACGGTTTATAAGGCGCGTATGTATCTTGAAACCGGGCATTGGAATGAAGCATACGACATTGCAAATAATTTTCTGACAAACGAAGAACAATTTTCACTGATCAAGATAGGGCCACGTCTCATTGCTGCAACGATAAAAATGCGAAGAGGTGATAGCGATGTCCTTCCCCAACTCCTTGAAGCAAAGGAAAAAGCTTTTGAAACCGGGCAATTGAATAGAATTCTGCCTGCAGTAACAGCCCTGTTAGAATACGAATGGATAGTAGATCGACGATTTGCCGAACAAGCGGATATTGACTATGTCATAAATGCCATGGAATTGCGTGGAAACATTTACGAGAACAGTGCTTTTGCCTATTGGTTGTTGAAGGCGAGAAACCAGAGATTACAACTTGATGAACTTTATGAAGGCTTCACGATGAATGATAAAACAATGGCGATAAAAGCAGCAAGTTTATGGAAACAATTAGGCTGTCCTTATGAGCAGGCGCTCGCATTGTTCCAGGGAGACGATCATGACAAAAGAGAAGCGATCTCAATTGTTCAAAAGTTGGGCGCCGATGCTGTATATAATAAATTGAAATTCGAAATGAGGACTTCAGGAATTAAAAGTATCCCGCGAGGCATCAGAAAAAACACACGTTCGAACCCCGCGCATTTAACAGAAAGGGAATTGGATGTACTACAATTATTAAAAGAAGGAATGCAAAATAAAGAGATCGGAAGTAAACTTTTTATATCTGCCAAAACTGTCGACAACCATATATCGTCGATATTTTTTAAACTCAGTGTGCATTCCCGTGCAAGGGCTATAGAGCAAGCTAGTCAATTGCAGATCTAAACCAGGCAGTTGACCTTTTGATAGCCAAAACTTTTGGTATCGATCTTTAATAAAAAACCCCGGAACATTCCGGGGTTTGCCTAACCTTAAAATTACCATGAAAAAGACTACGGACTAAATAGAATGACGTGTCTGGAGAAGCGGATGCTATCCCATTAACAAAGAGTAAGCTTCCTTACCAATTATAGGTATTATGACCTCCGGGTTTTCTTTCGAAATAGTTTTTAACTCCTTTAATAATTTTTTCAATTCCTCGTCTCTCAGCAATATTTGTTGTATACAAAGCCCGATCAGGGAATTGTTATTTACACTTTTCAAATGATTCACCAATTCAGTACTCACGGCGATTTTATTTTTAAGAATTTTAGTTGTATTGATCATTTAAGATTAATGGGCTCTTTAAAAAACCGGCCTTAGACAAGGCCTGTTTTAACCTTAGTTATTCCAATCCTGAACAACTGAACCAAAATATTTTTCGATGTTTACTACCCATTCCTGTTCTTTTTAACACTGAATACGCGTGAAAGGTTAAAGCCGAACCGTATTTCACCCTTTCCCCAGCTATCGTGCGTATCAGTTATAAATGCTCTCTCATTCATACCGGTGGAATTTGAAAAATGCAGTTGAAAGACATGACCGCCGGTTTCAATATCGAAACCAACAGAAAGTGAATTAGTGGTAGTTGAATTCTCTGGACGATTCAATACGGGGAAATAATCAACCACAAATGCAGTCCTCTTACTTAACTTAAAACGGCCGCCTATTCCCAACGCATAAATATCATTTACATCGCCAGCTCCTACCGCATTTCGATGCACAAGAGTTGGACTAAGCTGAAACGAAAATCTTTCGCTAAACTTTCTGCCAACAATGGATTGATAATAATATCCAATACGGGATGAAGGCATGATCTCTTTTTGCGGATCGGGGTTCTTAAAAGTATAAGAGGACATGCCAGCAACAAGCACCCATGAAAAGGGAGAACCACCTCTTGCCTGCCTTACGGGTCTCCATTTTATAAATCCATCCAGTTCCTTCTTAAATGTAGTTCTCCCGATTCCAATGGTAAGATTGTTGCCGAGCCCATAATCAAACCCGAGCCGCATACTGGCCTGGTCAAGACCAAACAATTCTGAAACACCGCCGTTTACCGGGCCAAAGCGGTGTAGAATGCGAACATCTAGTACACCCTTTCCAATTAGCTCCATCGAGTGTCCATTAATAACCCTTGAAGATTTGAAAGCATTTCTGACGAACTCTTTTTTTCGCGGACCTGGTTCCACACCTGCTAACAGGCTTTTGTCCTGTGCATATAGATAACACGTCGTTACGGACAATGCAAGAGCAACAATAAAAACTTTTTTCATTTTTTTATTTTTTACTTCCTCACGGCTGTCCCTCGTATTTAAGATGCAAGGCAATCTTTACTGTTTTTGAAATTTTATCTTTCACCAAAGAGGGTATAGTAATTTTATAATCCGATAATGCGACATCAAATTGCGAATCGGCCAACGCAACTCCCTTTAATACGGTGAAGGTGGCAGGCGCCGTTAATGTCCGGCTTTGCCCGTGTATGGTAAGTTCACCCGTTACAGAAATAGTGTACTTCCCATCCTTATCGAAACTGACTTTGTCCAGATCGTCAATGTGACCCTTGAAAGTAGATTTGGGAAACTTATCGCTTTCAAGATAGTCCTCGTTAAAATGTTCCTGCATCAGCGCCTTATCGAACGTGAAACTTTTTATCAAAACACTGAATTCGATCTGTCCTGTTTTTTTATCCAGCACACTCACCGCGGTTTGTGTATTGGCTTCTATATCCTCAAGAGGGGTCTTGGAATAAAAAGAAATGGATCCATTACGGGTCAGCAACCTGTCCTGCGCATTTGTTGTGACACAATGCAGCACTATAAACAATGAAAAAACCAGGGGCTTCATATTCTTATTTTGAGTTTGAATTATCGTGATCCAACACACAGCGTACCATTACCGCATCCATCAGGTAGCCGGAACAAATTCCTTTAATAGTTACCGGGTCACCTTTTTTCACATCTTTTACTTCTTCGTTATTCTCCCGTCCAAACTGGCAAACCACTGATGTCCCAGAATGTCCGTCATTCAAAAAAATAGTTGCGGTTGTGTCGGTAGTTTGAATCGTGTGCACCACTCCATGCACACTGATCGTTTTATCGGCATATTTCGCATTGGCCTTCGACTCATCGGTTTCGAACTGCTTTATAAAAGTTGAGGCTTCTAATTGGAAGGCCGGCTCCAGGTTATGAGTATCGGGAAGACTACGGTTATATTCACGATATCCATACAGGCCAACAATAACAGTCACGGAGAATGCAGCTACCAGGAAAAATCTATATTTCTTCGTTCTTTTTTTCATGTTCGATTATTTAATTATTCCTGGTTCCTTCGTCGATCCAAATTCTTACGGCATTGATACTACAGTCATCCAGTTTATCTGCCCCGGCAGGCATAGGAGCAAAACCAGCCAAATGTGAGATAGAGCCTAACAGGCGACCGCTGGCTGCCAACGCCTTCACCTCGTCGTAAGTGTCCAGCGAAACATTCCCGAGATTTGATCCATTGCCGTGGCAGGAAAAACAATTGGCTCTTAAGAGAGGCTGTATAGATCCGGCGAAGGAAACATTTACAGTATCGGGACAGGTGGTGGCCGGAACGAGCATTTCCTTGTCATAAGTGCAACTTTGCAAAAAGACAATTAAACTTATGAGAGCTACGGCCATTGCGAAAACTGATTTCATTTTATTCTTTCTTTGATTAAACAATTGCTTACTGACATACAATCGCAATGGACCTTCCTCCCGCAATGAGCATTTCACACTATTTTAGCTGTGGCGATTACCTATTTTTTGGAATGACAGAGAAAATTGTGCACTAAGAAGAAGGGAAAAGTCCCCCAATGGGGGATTCTTTTATTAAGATCAAACTATCTCTTGGTTTGGGGGCTAAGCAAACAATCCTTATTTTTGCGACCCATTTAGAATATGGTCCCGTAGCTCAACTGAATAGAGCATCCCGACGATACAGTCGGGAAGGTTTCAGGAGCAAGGAAGCAGAACGAAAAAAAATATTGGCCCCGTAGCTCAACTGAATAGAGCACTTGACTACGGATCAAGAGGTTTCAGGTTTGAATCCTGACGGGGTCACTAAAAAAAGCTAAAACCCTTTACAGATAAGGGTTTTGTTATTTCAGGGAACTGCTCAGGGGACACAATATGTTCGAATTACTTTAGAGTTCGTGGCCCTAGCTGTAAACTAACTCCGGTACCTCTCTATATATTACAGGAGCATGGGGATCTTCGCTTTTTAGAAAGTCTTTATTTAAAGGGGTTGCTATCATCTCCGCGGTAGCCACCTGGTAATTAGCAATATCAAGTATATCTTGATCTGAAAGATCCCTATAGAGCCATGCTTCGGCAAGATCCCCAGGCAATATAGTCGGCATCCGTTCTTTACTATTGTGAATTTGCTTCATTAATGAATTAGCTGCCGTTGTAACTACCGCAAAACTGTTAATGGTCATTTTTGTCTCAGTAATGAAACAGGGTTGCCACACGCCGGCTATATAAAACTCTTCCTGATCTCTAATCCGGACCAGGTAAGGAAATTTTTCCGGTGTCTTTAATAGTTTACCACTTTTGCCTACTACCTGAACGTGCATCCACTCATAGAATCCATTTGAGGGAACCAGGCAACGTCTTTTCTTAGCTGCATCCTTATACATTCTATTCAACAGCTCTTCGCTTGTCGCATTCAAAGTGGTGAATCCCTTAACATATCTGCCGCTGGGATCTTTATAACCAAACCTAAAGTTTTTTATCTCTTCTTCATTTTTTAACGACGGTGGCAGAAATCCCCATTGCATTTTTACCCGCTCCGTGTCATGAGTACCGGCAATTGGTCTAATAATAGGAAAATCTCCATAGTCAAAGCCTTTATGAATTGCAAAATCCTGGTTTAAAAAAGCAATAACTTTTTCGAGATCTTTTAACTCGAAGTATTCTTCCTTAGTGACTTTTATACCGTTGTAATAGCACATGATATTTAATTAAAATGTTTTTCAATTTGCCGGCCCAATTCAGTAACAACAGATATTAATTTGATATCCTGCGGCACGGAGGTCCAAAATGGTAAACGATGTTGATTAATACTCCTTGTCAAATATAAAGTAGAGCCGTTGAATTTTACTTGATAAAGCATACGGTCGTTTGCTTTGATCGCTCTGCAGCTGTATTCTCTTTCCTTATAGGTTATAAAGAAACTTTCACCAATAAATTCTGGTTCCATGATCCAAAGTTAAGGATTTACTAAATTATTTAGTTAAATCAAGCAAACAATTTTAGCACATTATTTTATGGATAACGTCCCCGACAGGTCTTTGATGCTACTCATAAAACGATAGGGACAGGGAAATCGAGCAGCCTACAAGTCTTCGGTTATAAGAGGTTTTTTATTTGATAATAAATTACATTAGTAGCTCACAAAATTTCCCTTTTGGGGACAGGGATATGAAAATACAGTTCTGGTCAATTGGAAAAAATCATGACCCCTCTATAAAAGAGGCCATCGAAGATTTTACCAAACGCATTTCAAAATATTTTCCGGTTGAGTGGATCATTATTCCTGTCCCTAAAAATGCGGGGATGATGAGTGAAATGGACCTGAAAAAAAAAGAAGCCGAAATGATAATTGACTGGTTAAAAAAGGATGACTATCTCGTCGCGCTTGATGAATATGGCAAGGAAATGGCCTCTGAAAAATTGGCTGACTTCATCCAGGCACGAGCAAACGAAAGTATTAAAACACTCGTTTTCCTGGTCGGAGGCGCATTTGGGCTGGACAAAATGATCCTGGAAAAAGCAAATTATAAATGGAGCCTTTCTCAACTGACCTTTCCGCATCAACTGGTAAGATTGATCCTGGCCGAACAAGTATACCGGGCTTGTACGATCCTTCGCAATGAAAAATACCATCACTGAAATTTCGCAATCTGAATTTCGAAATTCGAAAATTGATAACGATCTTTATCGCGATTAGACCTGACAACATTTATGGAGCTATCAATCACTCTCATCATCATCATTGTTACAGTACTTGTTTCTATCAGCGGCTTTAGCAGCCATAAAATTATTGATGACCTGATCTTCTATCCGCCTGCCGTTTCACAACAAAAACAGTGGTGGAGGTTTTTTACGTGTGGATTCATCCACGCTGATGTTGGACACCTGGTCCTGAATATGTACGCGCTGTATATTTTTGGCAGAAATGTGGAGAAAGCATTTATCGACATATTTGGCAGGTATGGAAATTTTGTTTACCTGCTTATGTATCTCACGGCCCTGGTCGTTTGCCTTTTGCCAACGTACAGGAAACACCGCAATGATTATTCCTATCGAAGCCTGGGTGCGTCCGGAGCTGTCTCGGCTGTTGTCTTTTGTTATATCTTACTTTTTCCTCTGCAAAAACTAGGATTGATCTTTTTTCCGATCATGATACCGGGATTTATTTTTGGAACTCTTTATTTGATCGTGTCCTCCATCCTTGAAAAAAGATCGAAAGACAATATCAATCACTCGGCTCATATATGGGGAGCATTGTACGGTATTGTTTTTTTGATCGCGGCCGCCAATCTCTTTTCACACTTTCCTGTATTGCGAAATTTTGTGGACGATGTCCGCGGATGGTTAGGAAGTTTTTAAACTGATCTCTAATATCTTCTTTGTTTTCTCAGTGATCCTGAACCGGTCGTCGATCCTCATACCCACGACCCAGATAATTTTCTTATTCATCTCGATGACCCAGGCTTTTTCCTTTTCCGTTTTAGAAAGTTTCTGATCAATAAAAAACCGTGCAAGCTTTTTCTTTTTCTTCATCCCAAGCGGATAAAAATAATCACCCTGTTTCCATTTTCGCAGAATGAGCGGGAATGTGATCTCTTCAGCGTCGATGCAGGCGGTGAATGGTGAATGGTGAACGGTGAGTCGTGAGTCGCTTGAAACGTGGATCCTTGAAAATTGCAAATTGAACATTGAACATTGAATATTCTTTGTTCCTTCCTCAATTACTATTGTCTCCGAATCTTCTGACCTAGCCTTCGAAATGATAAGCCAATTCCTGAACTTGATGATGCGATAAGGGGTGGAAGGTGACTGAATATATTTACCGGATTCGGCGTCCGCTAGTTTGATCACTTCATCAACTTGTCTCTCCGTAAATCCATAGTCAGAAATAATTTCAAAGATCAATGCCCGATTGTGATAGGACATGAGCTGTTTAACAGGAATATGAACTTCATCATTTTTGACCTTGCATAATTTTTTTTTGATCCCATCAACGGAAATTTGATAAAGCTTTTGAATTTCGCCGAAGCGGTTGATATTGTCCTGCAGATTTGTCTTTATCTCCGGGTACACCTTACTGATCAGGGGAATGATCTCATTCCTGAAAAGATTCCGGGTATATTTTGTGGATTGATTGGATGAGTCTTCAACAAATTCAAGATCATTTTCCTTTGCAAACCTGATCAGCTCCTCTTTCCAGAAAGGAAGTAATGGCCTTCGGATATATTTATGCCTGACAGGAATACCTTCTAAACCATGTAACCCGGTTCCCCTGAAAAAATTCATCATCAACGTTTCGATGTTATCGTCGGCGTGATGAGCGGTTATTACGTGAGACGGGAGACGTGAGTCGTGAGACGTGAGTCGTGAATCGTGAGTGGGGGCTTCGTCCTCATTACTGACGACTGACGACTCACGACTAACGATCTCCGCAAACCATTCGTATCTAAGATCCCTCGCCGCCTCCTGGATTCCTTTTTTATTTTCCTCTGCATATTTTTGAGTATCGAACTCCTTTATCAATACTTCTACGTTGTATTTACCTCCAAGTGTCTTTACAAACTCCTTATCTCTTTCACTCTCTTTATCTCTTAGCTTAAAATTACAATGAGCGATAGTAAAATGATAGCCGGCCTGTTTGCATAGTTCACAGAGTACAACAGAATCCACTCCCCCACTCACCGCCAGGATCAGTTGATCTTTTTGGTGAAAAAGATTTTGTTGCTGAATAAATTCTTTGAATCGTTGAAGTAAGTTCATGTTGACTGAAAGGACAAAGAAACAAAATGTAAACATGAACTTCGCCCTAAGTTCTCCATTAGGGGGACGGGGGCCTAAAATGTCAGCTCTTCATATGCACTTCGCAATTCACTATAGGCATGATCCTCCCCCGCTTTCTTTGCCTCTGCCATTCCCGTCTCATACCATTTTATGGCTGCCTCGTTATTTCCGTTTCGTTCAAATAATTTGCATAAATGATAGTAGCTGCCGACATAGGATGGCTCTCGTTGCAAAATATCTTCAAATAATTTTTGGGCCGCCGCATCGTCACCGGCTTTAATGTATTCTAATGCCAATGCATGCTGTACAAAACTGTCAGCAGGATCCTGTTCTAAGAACTCTTTTAATTTTTCAACCCTGTCCAATACTGAGATTTTTAAATGCTCCCCGTTTTGCCTCCGTCAACAGGGATACTAACACCACTTACGTATGAACCAGCAGGTGAGGCAAGAAATGCGGCAACCGCTGCGATCTCCGCTGGCTCGCCAAATCGTTTCATCGGTATCTCATTCTTCATGGACTGCTCTACTTTATCCCGGGAGGTATTCGCACTTTTGGCCGATGCGTCAATGACAAAGTCAAGGCGCTGCGTATCGATATTCCCCGGCAAAAGATTATTAACTGTAATATTGAATTGCCCAAGTTCATTGGCCATCGTTTTCGCCCATGAAGCAACAGCTCCCCGGATTGTGTTGGATACTCCCAAATTTTTCAATGGGATCCTTACAGTGGTGGAAATGATATTGATGATGCGACCATAACCTTCTTTCTTCATAGAAGGCACGACAGCTTGAGTAAGAATATGATTACAGATAAGATGCTGGTTAAATGCTTTTAAAAACTCTTCTTCCTTTGCATCTATGATCATCCCCGCCGGGGGTCCACCGGTATTGTTAATTAAAATATGAACAGCATTTTGTTTTACGTGCTCTTTAATGATAGTTCTCACATCCTCGGGTCTGCTGAAATCAGCAATAAGAAAACTGTGGTGTTGACCCAGGGAAGTGTCAAGATCGCCGATAACCTTCTTTAATGCGTCTTCGTTTCTTGCGATCAATGTACAATTGGCACCTAATAAAGCAAGCTCTTTGGCAACGGCCAGGCCAATGCCTTGCGTGCTTCCGCAAACGACCGCATTTTTTTCTTTTAGTGACAGATTCATACCATCAAAGATACAGGAGCATCAAAAAAGATCGGGATAATCTGAAATGATACCATCCACTCCCATTTTTTTTAAGTTATCAATGGTTGGCTTGTCATTGACTGTCCACGGGACGATCCTGATATTTTGCCGATGACATTTTTTTACCACATCATCGCTCACCAATGTGTATTCAGGACTATAAATAGTTGGAGTAAAACCAAGGGCCTTTATTTGTTCATCCAAACTTCGCTTGTCAGAACCCTCGATCAGCATGGATGTTTTTATAGAGGGATATTTTTGATGCAGATACTGAAGCGTTCTGAAATCAAATGACTGGATGATCGTTCTTTCCCCGATCCCTTTTGCCAATACCACGGACATTAACAGGTCAACAAACTCAATAGGCATCGGGTGAAAAACAGAATCAAGTACAGGATCCGTTTTCGTTTCAATATTATACCAGGGTAAAGGCCTGTTTGTCGTTTTAGCATGTGCTTCGCAACTATCAATGAGATCGCTCAGCAAAGGCTTCACCACTTTCATTTTTTGCTGGCGTGGAAAACGAGGATGAGGTTTCATCCCCACATCAAAAGTTTTTACCTGCTCGTAAGTCATCCAGTAAATAACAAAGGTCCTTTCTTCAAGGTCTCTCATGTAACTGCCATCCGGTTTGGTGGTTATATCCTGTGCAAACCAGGGCTCATGTGACAGAACAGGTTGTTTGTCTTTTGTAATGGCAATATCCATTTCCAGTGTGGTAACACCGAGATCGAGGGCTTTGATCATTGCAGGAATCGTATTTTCGGGCATGAGGCCACGACAACCGCGATGTCCTTCTTTATCAAACGCATCAGCGCTGCCACCACCATTCCCTATAGGGGAATTTTGAATATGCTTTGGATTTGAACAAGACATTATGAAAAAAATGACTCCGAATAAGAAACTTTGTTTCATTTGAATACTTGATCTTTTCGTTTTTCCATCAGCTCACCAACCTCTTTCGCGTCGCCTTCCTGCTGTTTTAGCTGCTGCACAATATTGTCATAACTTTTTTCATCGCGGTTCTGGCTTAGCTTATGGACATTATCCATTTCTGTTACTTCAAGTTCAAAAGCGAGAATGGCTTTGATCAGTTTTTCTTTGTAGTCAGTGGGAAGATTATCATAAACAGTCGACGAAGCAACATTGTTATTTTCAAAATGAAGGGAAAGTTTTTTCAATAGTTCGATCAGTGCTACTTCATCCAAAAATTTTATTTGTCCTCTTGCGTGTATTGAAATATAATTCCAGGTGGAAGCCTGGTGAGGATTGCCGGTATACCAGGTGCCGCTTACATAAGTATGCGCGCCGGTAAATAATGCAAGCACATCCGGATTTTCCTCGAAGGCCTGATGATGATCTGATTTTTTTGCTATATGCCCGTAGATAAAAAATCTTTCTTCTTTTTCTTCAACCAGGACCGGGATCTGCGTGGCTTCAATTCTTCCATTTTTATCGGATCCGATCAAAGTAATGAATGGATGATCTTGCATGAATTCAAGGATCTTCTTTTTATCATGCTCTTTGTAATGGGGATAATTGTACATAGCCTGTTACGATGTTCCACGCAAAGATGCTAAGGTCTCGCCAAGACGCCAAGAATACATTGCGTCTTTTGTGCTTACTCCCTGCCTGCGATAGGCAGGTTTGCGCTTTTGCGTGAAATAAAAAGCTGCATAGCGAACAGAACGCAAAAGTGTCCAAAGGACTCCTTTGGAGAGTGACACAACAGCAGCCAAATAGCAGCACTAAGCTGGCTACATAAAAATATCTCAATGCTTTTGCTGACCTGGAGCGAAGGGCTTCGCGGATTGTGTGCCTGCTACTTTTTTTGCCTGCCCCGGAGGCAAAGGTTTTGATTTTGAGGTCTCTTTTACAAAACAGGAAGTCAAAATTAAAACTACGGACACAAGAAGAGTAAGGCGAAGATTTTTCATAGTTGTGGATTTGTTGCAAAATAGTCAGTCTCTATGAGATCACCGATGCTACTTTTTCCTGTCCAATGTTCGCATTACGCATAGCAATACTACGCACCACATGACCGGCAAATTCAGAAAATGCTTTTTTACTGATCTCATCATCACTCATCATAACCGGTACTCCTTCATCACCACCTTCACGAATGCTTTGCACAATGGGAATTTGACCGAGCAAAGGAATATCATACTCCTCGGCAAGTCGCTTTCCACCTTCTCTTCCAAAAATGTAGTATTTATGACCGGGCAATTCTGCGGGAGTGAAATAACTCATGTTTTCCACCAGCCCAATGATAGGCACGTTGATCTGCGCCTGTCCAAACATGGCGATCGCCTTTTTTGCATCAGCCAATGCGACATCCTGTGGAGTGGTGACAATGACAGCGCCGGTAACAGGAACCGTTTGCACCAATGTTAAATGAATGTCGCCGGTGCCCGGGGGCATATCGATCACCAGGTAATCAAGCTCATCCCAATAAACATCAGTAACAAACTGGCGGATGGCGCTGCTGGCCATGGGCCCCCGCCAAACCACTGCATTCTTTTCATCGACCAGCAAACCGATGCTGATCAATTTTATTCCGTAACGTTCCAGCGGGGCGATCATTCCTTTTTCCCCGATCTCTATCATCATCGGTCTTTCACCGCGAACGCCGAACATGATCGGCACACTGGGTCCATAGATGTCGGCATCCATCAAACCTACTTTCGCGCCACCCTGTGACAATGCCAGTGCAAGATTGGCAGCCACGGTACTTTTCCCAACTCCGCCCTTGCCACTCACTACCGCTATAATATTTTTCACTTTTGGCAACACCGACCCCGGATCGGATCGCTTCGTGGTCGTATCAGAGGTGAACTTCACATTCACAACCGCATCTTTATTTACCAGGTCTTTAATTGCCTTGATACAATTGTTTTTGATCAAGTCTTTCAAAGGGCATGCGGGCGTAGTGAGCACAACAGTAAAAGAAACATAATTTCCTTCGATAGTAATATCTTTTACCATGTTAAGGGTAATGATATCTTTTCCAAGGTCGGGTTCCTGCACATTACCTAAAGCCTTTACAATATCTTCATTGGTCATGTAGGGTCTGATTTTTTGTCCGAAGGACTCTCTCATGGAGTCATTTGACCTTCGGAGTGGTTTTTGAATGATAACTTTGCCTGTTCGTTAAAACGATTGTAAAAAAATATTTTTATGCGCAAAGGTAACCATCAATCGTGTTATTTGTTTTTCAGTTTAAACAACTTGTCTTTATTTTGAGGTGATGAAAAAAATTCTCTTATATCTTGGAATTGCTTTTCTGATAATACCGGCTACTGCGAAAGCTCAATTTGAAACTGCCCGGGACTCCGTCGTCCAGTTATATGGTATCGTTATGACAGCCGATAGTCTTGTAGGCATCCCCGCAGTAAGCATCACCATAAACGGGCAAAACCGCGGAACCATAACAAATGGCCAGGGAGTTTTTTCTATCGTCGTGTTAAAGGGTGATGTGATCGATTTTACGCACGTGAGTTACAAAGCCAAACAGATCACTATTCCAAAGAGCCTTGAAGGCAGTCAATACAGCATTGTGCAGTTGATGGTAGCCGACACGGTTTATCTTCCGGCTACGATCATTCGGCCGCGGCCCACGCCGGAACAATTTGCAAGAGATTTTGTCAATGCCAAAGTAGATGATGATGATATTGAAACAGCCCGCAAAAATACAGATGCCGCCAAGCGAAGGATCTTATTAAAATCAGTTCCTGGTGATGGCGGTGAAGCCACCCAGCTTCAATTTCACAATCTTGCGAACAAGGCAAGCTACGCCGGCCAGGTTCCTCCCATGAATATCTTCAACCCCGCCGCCTGGTCCGAATTTATACAGGCATGGAAACGGGGAGACTTTAAGAATAAGCAATAAGGCCCCCTGTCCCCCGAAGGGGAAACTTAGACCGTAGCAATCATCTCTTTCAGCGGGTGTTAATAATTTTTTAGCTGGTCTTTTTGTTACCATCTTTTGTATCTTATAGCATCGTCCCTTGCGTCGCACGCTTCAACGGTGTGCATCATGGCATCAATGAAACTTTTATTAGAATTTGAACTTCTTACATTTGCCTTAAACATTTTAATGAAACTCTTCAGCTCTGATTGAGTGACAACAACTCCCCTTCGGGGCGGAAGAAAACTTCAAATTTAAAACTAATTCCTGGGGGCTCATAGCATCGTCCCTTGCGTCGCTCCGTTCAACTGTTTGCATATGGCATCAAGGAAACCTTTCTTAAATTTGAACTTCTTGCATTGGAAAGAAATTTTTACGCATTTCTGCTAAATGAGTTTACAGTAACTCCCCTTTGGGGCGGAAGAAAACTTCAAATTTAATACTAATACTGGGGGCTCATAGCATCGTCCCTTGCGTCGCTCCGTTCAACTGTTTGCATATGGCATCAAGGAAACCTTTCTTAAATTTGAACTTCTTGCATTGGAAAGAAATTTTTACGCATTTCTGCTAAATGAGTTTACAGTAACTCCCCTTTGGGGCGGAAGAAAACGTCAAATTTAATACTAATACTGGGGGCTCATAGCATCGTCCGTTGCGTCGCACGCTTCAACGGTGTGCATCATGGTATCAATGAAACTTTTATTAGAATTTGAACTTCTTACATTTGCCTTAAACATTTTAATGAAACTCTTCAGCTCTGATTGAGTGACAACAACTCCCCTTTGGGGCGGAAGAAAACTTCAAATTTAAAACTAACTCTGGGGGCTTTATGGTCATTTCAGTCATAGGAGCAGGCACAATGGGAAATGGAATCGCGCATGTATTTGCGCAACATGGTTTCGAGGTTCACTTAGTTGATATTTCAGAAAAGCAGCTGGAAAAAGCTATTGCTACGATCGGCAAGAACCTCGACAGGCAGGTGGCCAAAGAGATCATACGAAAAGAAAAAAAAGAGGAGACCTTGCTAAATATTGTCACAACAACTTCGATCCCGGAAGGAGTAAAAAATGCAAGGTTGGTTGTTGAAGCCGCTACGGAGAACATCGAATTAAAACTCAAAATATTTAAAGAGACCGATGCCGCGTCGCCGGAGGGCTGTATTCTCGCTACGAACACTTCTTCTATCTCGATCACAAAGATCGCATCAGTGACCACTCAACCCGAAATGGTGATCGGCATGCACTTTATGAATCCTGTGCCTGTGATGAAATTGGTTGAGATCATCAATGGCTATGCAACTAAAAAAGAAATAACAGATACGGTCGTTGAAATAACTAAACAGCTCGGAAAAATTCCTTGCGTGGTAAATGATTATCCCGGGTTTATTTCCAACCGCATTTTATTGCCGATGATCAATGAGGCGATCTATAGTCTGTACGAAGGCGTCGCGGGTGTTGAAGAAATTGATACAGTGATGAAGTTGGGCATGGCACATCCAATGGGACCGTTGCAGCTGGCTGATTTTATAGGTCTTGATGTTTGTCATTCCATCCTGAATGTTTTGCATGACGGCTTTGGCAATCCAAAGTATGCTCCTTGTCCACTGCTCACAAATATGGTCACGGCCGGAAAGTTTGGAGTGAAAACCGGCGAAGGGTTTTATAAATATGAACCGGGAAATAAAGAGCTGGTGGTAAGTGAGCGGTTCAAATAAGTGATCTCTATGAAGAACGACAGAAAGTTTCAAAGGACCTGGGTAATTCTTGGCTATGTCTCCTCACTCTTTGGAGGTTTCATGGGAATGATCATTGGTACGATTTTGACCAGCGCAAAAAAGGCGTTATCCGACGGAAGTGTTGTTTACGTATTTAATGAAAAAAGCAGGAAACATGGAAAAATAATTTTGTACCTGGGGAGCAGCATATTGATCTTGTCGATACTTTTTTTTATGAACTGGTTCTTTCTCGAAAAAGTTTTGTTTGGCAGGCCTCTAAAATAATTTGATGAAGGAGACATTACTATTTGATAGCATCTCCCATACGAAAATGGAACCGCTGACTTTAAATGAGATTGCATTGATGAAAAGCAAAGTCATCAAACAGCTCAAGATATATGTTCCGGGATATTTGCTGCTAACAGCAATCGCCATCTGGATTTTAATGGAAGGCCCCTCGGTACTACCCATGCGCTCCAGCCGAGTTCAAAATATGGATGCTGATGAAAATACTCGAACTTTATTTTGGACAGTTGCCCCTTACTTCTCCCTATTCCTCTTCGTATTAACAACAGTTTTTCTGGCTATTTATTATTTCAAATCAGTTCGTCCCTTTATTAAGGACATCAAAGAAGGAAAAAAGATCGCAGTTTTTTATCGTCCTAAAAAAACGGCCATGGCACTGTTTAATCGCTACTATATAACGATCCCATTGTACAATAATCAACAAATAGAATTGCGTAAAGCAGATTTCGATAAAATAAGAGAAGAAGAGTTCTTGTGCCTGGAAATGGGTCCTTCATCCAATTTCATTTTGAATCTAAAGAACAACGACGAGTGCATCCAAGTCGATGATCTCACTTTATAGCCCCTTTGTGTTCTTTGTGTATACTTCGTGCCCTTTGTGACCACTTATTCCTGAATATATGGATCACGAAGAACACAAAGGACCACGACGGGCACAAAGAATTTCTTGTAGTGTAATGCCTTTATTCATTCGTGTAATTTGCGTACTTCAAGCCCTATAATATCTTTTAATTTCAGAAGAACGAGTTCATGATTTGCTTTTGGAATTCCAACATCCATTCTGCAAAACAATTCCATTTGCTGATCAAGGACGGTACAATTGTATTTCTTTACGATCATCATTACTTCATTCATCCTCGTATAATCAAATTGCAAATGATATTTTATTTCAATCGCCTTTTGAATAGCGGGCGTTGTTTGCAATGCGAGCGCGGCTACGGTTTTATAGGCATTGATCAATCCCGGCACGCCTAAAAGAGTTCCGCCGAAGTATCTTACAACGACTACGGCCAGGTCAGTTAATTGTTTACTATCAATTTGTCCCAGGATCGGTTTACCTGCACTCCCTGCAGGTTCCCCATCATCACTGCTACGAAAAACATTTCCGTCGGTGCCAATGCGATATGCAAAACAGTGATGAGCAGCTTTTGGATGTTCCTCCTTTAATCCCTGTAATCGTGTTTTAAAATCCGCGACATCCGTGATCGGGAAAGCACAGGCAATGAACTTACTGCCGCGATCTTTGAATTCTGCGATCCCTGATCTCTCAATGGTATAATAATAATCGGACATGAAACGGTTTCAATCCACTACATAATATGTCGCTCCTACGGCGCTCGTTGTGTATTTTTTGTTCTAGCTACCAACATTACGCCTCTACGAGGCTAAGCTACTTTCGACTAATGATATTCAATCATGAAGTTATCACAGGAGACCCCCTGTTGCCCGATATCTCTGAATTGATAAAATATGCCGTCTCTACGAAGCTCACTACATGCCTTGTCGTTTTAACTACCAATATTGCGCCGATACGAGGCTTAGGCAATTTCCATGAAAGCTTATTTTAGATCCATCGGAGCTAAATATTGGTAGCAGAATAGCGATAACGAAATTGAACCCCGTCGGGGTGATATATTCCTGGATTTATAAATATGCCGCTTCTACGGAGTCCTCTACCATAACTGGTTGTTTTAGCTACTCTGTGCCTGATTTATTATTCGTGTCACTTCGTGTATTATTTTATCCCCGCTCTTTTCTTTAATTCAGAAACAGGCATGGTTGTCATCCTGCCCAATGGCTTGCCGTCCCTGTATGTGATCACTTTCAAATTAGAAGCATCTTTCGGTACAGTGAGAGGCGCCTTATATTCAGGATAAAATTTATCAGGGAATGAGTTGTCAAAGCTGTAATAAATGTTCAGGCCCTGCACTTCTGTGCTTAATTCCACCTGCACCTGGCCGGCTGCATTCTTTGTTACTTTAAAGATCGGATCGAAAACACTTGGGGCATATTTTTTCTCTGCCACATCATAGCGTTCAAATTGTTTTTCTACTCTCGCTTCAAAATCATTCCAGTTCTTCTTCTCTTTTGGTGACCACACAGATTCTGCAGTCGCAAATGCTCTTGGCCAGATCATGTATTGAAGGTGACGCATGTTGTACACCTGTTCTGTCCATAAATTAGCCTGGCCTCCTTTAATGTATTTTGCATCTACTCCATCAGGAACCGGTTCAAACTCGTAGGCTTTTTGCAAACGCAATGTGGCGTATACAGGAGGTTCCATCACCGCATCGCTTTGCATATAATCAAGGTAGGCAAATGTTGTCGGGCTCATCACCACCTGGTGACCCATCTTTGCGGCTTCTATCCCACCCTTTATTCCTCTCCAGCTCATTACCGCTGCATTCGGCGCAAGACCGCCTTCCAGTATCTCATCCCAGCCAATTACTTTTTTACCTTTCGACTCGATGATCTTCTCCACTCTTTTTTCAAAATAACTTTGTACTTCTTCCTGTGTTTTCAATTTTTCCTTTTGCATGAGCGCCTTGATCGCGTCACTTTTTTCCCAATAATTCTTCGGACACTCATCACCGCCTACATGTATATACTCAAATGGAAACAACGTGGCCATTTCGGTAAATACTTTATCGAGGAACCCATACACTTTTTCATTGGCAGGACAAAGAGTATTGTCAACAAGCGCGATGGGAGGAGCGCCATGTGACCAGTCCATGAAACTCTCCCCGGAGTTCACGTGATAGTTCTCAGCGCCTGCCGTACATGATAATTCTGGGTATGATGCCACCGCTGCGAGACTATGACCCGGTACATCGACTTCGGGTAAGATATTTACAAAGCGATCTTTTGCGTATTGAACGATCTCTTTTATGTCATCCTGCGTATAAAAGCCACCGAAGTCTCTTGGCTCATCAGCAGCAGGTGGAGAGAACGTTCCAAATGCTCCGGTCTTTTTTACATTCCACGCTCCTACTGATGTAAGCTTTGGTAAACTTTTAATTTCGATCCTCCATCCCTGGTCATCTGTGAGATGCCAATGCAAAAGATTGAATTTATATTTCACCATATCGTCAATAAATTGTTTCACATCCTGTTTCGTAAAGAAATGGCGTGAAACATCAAACATCAATCCCCTCCATCCAAAACGTGGATAGTCTGTGATCTCAACCGCTGGCATTGTCCAGGAAACGTTTTTTGCAGCGGATCTGCTTTCTATTTCTTTTGGAAGTAACTGCAATATGGACTGAGCACCATAAAACAAACCGGCAGCTTTATTAGCTGATAATGTCACCCCGGTTGTCGTAACCGATAATTTATATCCTTCGTTACCCAACGATTTATCTTCTGTAGATAAAAGAACCAATTTTACAGCGTCGCCGGTAGCAGATTTTGTAACGGCAATTTTATAACCTGTAGGAGTGCTTAAGGCATCTGCCAGAAAATGTGCGACCCTGTTGGCATCTGCATCGGATGATGACAGTTCAATCACTGATTTATCAGTCAGTTGAAATGATCCCGTCCTGGTAGCAACTGAAGCGGGTATAGGAATAATATTAACGGAAGCTGTTTGTGATAAAATAAATAAACTAATTCCAGAAAAAAGTGAGGTGACAAGCAATTTTTTCATGTTTAAAATTTAAGGCGTTAAGATACGATGGGAAGATATATCAATTGAGGTAAATTTTTATCTTTTTCATAAATTGGGATATGAAAATGAAAATCCTTTTAACCGGTCTACTTGTTTTATTTTTTTATTCTGCTTTTTCAAACCCGGCGGAAGATCATCCAACACTTGCCATTGGTTCCAAAGCCCCTGCATTTTCTCTTAAAGGCGTGGACGGCAAAACTTACACGCTGGCCTCATTCACTAAATATAAGATCCTGGTCATCGTTTTTACATGCAACCACTGCCCTACTGCACAAGCCTATGAAGACAGGATCATTCAATTGACCAACGACTATCGTCCAAAAAATGTAGGCGTTGTTGCCATTAACCCAAATGATCCCTCTGCAATCAGGCTGGATGAACTCGGCTATACTGATATGAGTGATACTTATGCAGAAATGAAATTAAGGGCTGTCCAGAAAAAATTCAACTTCCCGTATCTCTATGACGGTGCCACACAATCGACGGCAAAAGCCTATGGACCGGTTGCAACACCTCATGTTTTTATTTTCGACAATGAGCGCAAACTGCGTTACCAGGGTCGTATTGATGACGTTGAAAAACCAACCAAAACTCCAAACGTTCTTGATACACGCAATGCCATTGAAGACTTGTTACAAAATAAAGATGTTAGTGTAAAAACGACCAAAGTATTTGGATGCTCCATAAAATGGGCGGAGAAAGAAAACTGGATAATGAAAGGTCGTGAAGAGTGGGCGAAGGAACCAGTTGCCCTTGAAACAATTGATGAAGCAGGTATAAAAGAGCTGTTGCAAAACAATTCCGGAAAATTGCGGGTGATAAATATATGGGCGACATGGTGCGGCCCCTGTGTTGTTGAATTTCCTGAATTTGTTACCATGAACCGCATGTATCGTGGAAGAGATTTTGAGTTCGTCAGTATTTGTCTCGATGACCTGGAGAAAAAAGACAAAGCACTTAAATTTCTGAAGGAAAAACAGGCTTCCAATAAAAACTATATTTTCAATATAGATAATAAATACGCTTTTATCGAAGCCGTCGATCCTAAATGGCCTGGAGCACTACCCTATACCATGATCGTTGAACCGGGCGGAAAGATCGTATATGCACAACAAAATATTATCGACCCCGCGAAGATCAAAAAGCTTATTGTAGACAATCCCGCAATTGGGAGATATTACTAGTTGTGAATGGTGAATGGTGAGTGGTGAGTAATAGAATGAGTAATGAGTGATCAGTAATGAGTAATGAATGACCAGCAACCAGAAACTAGCACCTGCTAACCAGCAACCGAAATTTCCTTACATTTAACACTCAAAAAAAATCTTAGTATGGTTACCAAAAAATTATTACTCTTTCTTATCGCACCGGTTATTCTGTTAGCTTTTACGACAAAGCCTGATCATGCAAATTTTTCAGGTGAGTGGAAATTGAATGAAGGCAAAAGCGACCTTGGCCAGTTTGCACCTTATGCTCCCCGTCTAATTAAAGTAACACAGGTAGCTGATTCAATTACGATCTCAAAAACGGCTCCTTCGATGAATGGCGACGATTTTACCATGACAGAAACATTAAGCTATGATGGCAAGGAAACAAAGACAACCATTTTTGGTACTTCAACAAGAACAGCTTCAGCAAAATGGTCGGATGATGGACAAACGCTTACCATCAGTTATGTTCTTAACCTGGACTTTAATGGTCAAATGACAGAAATAAAAGGTACCGAAGCCTGGACGCTGGGCGATGGCGGTAAATCTCTTGTATCACAAAACAATTCTTCTTCTTCATTTGGAGAAATGCAGGCGAAAGGTATTTACGAAAAATAAAACCAACTGCTTAATTGCGATCCCGGAGAATGTTTTCTTCGGGATTTTTTTATTTTAAAATTTTCAAGAATCGAAGAGACAAAGCTACTTGTAGCATGGCGCTATGTTTCACGCAAAGGCGCGAAGAACGCAACGCAAAGACGCAAAGCGTGTCTTAGTGTTTTAGTGTCTTAGTGTTTTAGTGGTTCAGAATTTTCGAACTTCAGTCTTCGCTATTTGAACGCTTACTTGAAAATTGAAATTTGATTTTGCATCCTTATTCATGAGTCTGCTCTCTACAAAATTTGTACTGCTTAGCAATGTTAAGCTGACGTTAAGGTAACTGCGATAAGAAATATTCCTGGAATTGCGTCGTCAAAATTCTATTCTTTCAATTAAAAATATTCGGCTATGAAAAAGTTATTTTGTTTATCTGCTGCATTATTCATCGCGGTAATTTTCGTGATGGCGGATCCGCTGGTCACTGGTAATCCTGATATAAAAAAGAAAAAGGAAAATCGCTTTGAGCCAGGTCGGGCCATTGAGTTTGAATTCAAACAAGATTTTCCAAACGCGAAATATGTCACCTGGGCTTATAGTGAATTTGTTGAAGCCTCATTTCTTGATGGCGACGTCATCAAGATTGCCTATTACGATGAGGATAATAATTTAGTCGGGACCACAACTGATATGGATGCTACCGCTTTACCTGCAAAAGCGCGGGATCATATTAATAAGATGTACCCCGGTTACACTATTGAGAAAGTAGTTTTCTTCGACGACAACGAAGCAAACGACACAGACATGTTTTTGTATAACCAGTCATTTGATGACGAGGATAATTATTTTCCGTTGTTGGTCAACGGTTCAAAAAAGATCATCCTTAAAGTTTCACCCGAAGGACGAGTTTCTTTTTTCGAAGATTTTAAATAAAAGAGAAAAGGGCTGCCAAAGGTCAGCCCTTTATTTATTTTTCTTTCTTGGTGTCATGCTATGTTTATGTGTTTAACCATAGACTCGGTGAGAGGTTTGATCTAAAATTAACAACATAAACTGAGAACTATCAACCATGAACCCTCCGAAGGAGTCCCTTGGACAGCGCTTACCCCCTATCTTTGCGCCATGCAGAAAATAGGCATTCTTGGCGGCGGTCAGCTGGGACGTATGTTGCTACAGGCGGCCGCCAATTATCCTGTTGAAACATTTGTTTTAGAGAATGATCCCGCCTGCCCGGCGGCACATCTTTGTCATCATTTTACTTGCGGAGACATAAAGGATTTTGACGCCGTTTATAATTTTGGAAAAGGATTAGACGCGATTACTATTGAGATCGAAAATGTAAATGTAGATGCGCTGGAAAAATTGGAAAATGAAGGAATAAAAGTCTTTCCACGGCCCCACGTTTTAAAAACCATTAAAAACAAGATCCTTCAAAAACAGTATTACAAGCAACATGAAATTCCCACCGCCGAATTCGTAGTTACTGAGAACCTGGAAGAACTCGATTCAAGAAAAAATTTCCTGCCCGCCGTACATAAATTAGGAGAAGGAGGTTATGATGGTCGCGGAGTTCAGATCTTGAATGATCCCGGAGATATTGAGAAAGGTTTTGACAAACCGGCCGTATTGGAAAAACTCATTCATATTCACAAAGAGATCTCCCAGATCATTGCCATCAATCACAAAGGCGAAACAGCCATCTATCCGCCGGTTGAAATGCTTTTTGATCCGGTTTTGAATCTGCTCGATTATCAACTTTGCCCCGCTGGACTGGATACAAAAATTCTCTGGAAAGTGGAAGCCATTGCGCTGGCCGTCGTTCGAAATTTAAAATCACCTGGAATTTTTGCAGTTGAAATGTTCATTCACAAAAATGGCGATGTGTTTGTGAACGAAACGGCCCCCCGTGTACACAACAGCGGTCACCACACGATCGAGGCTCATTATAGTTCCCAGTTTGATATGCTTTGGAGGGTCATGCTCGGGTATCCTCTGGGTAATACGAATGTCATTTTACCTTCCATCATGGTGAATATAGTGGGTGCCGAGGGCTTCAGTGGTGAAGTGAAATATGAGGGACTGGAGGAGGTTTTGAAAATAGAAAATGCCTTTGTCCACTTATATGGTAAGAGGCAGACAAAACCTGGTCGGAAGATGGGACATGTCACCATTCTCAGTCCTGAAAAACAGGACCTTCTCTTCAAATCGAACAAAGTAAAAAGAACTTTAATAGCAAAATCATAGCGTTCTTTTCATCCAAACGAAAAACCGTTTGTAATTTTGGATTGTTTGTTGTGCAGGAATGATGAAAATTTGGCGTCTAAAACGTTTTGATTTTCTGAAGTTTTTCTCTTAACCATAATTGAGCTCTAGTGAAATTAGTATTCAAACCTTTAAGACAATTACTGACAGGCATTGGTATCATTATTTTCTCATCATGCGGAAGTTCTGACAAAAACAGTCCTGGCGGCAAATCTGCGGGCTCACAAACCTCCCCCAATGCACAACAACCAGCGATGGCGGTAGACATTTTTGTCATAAAACCAACTCTTATTAACGAAAAGATCGAAGTATCCGGCAGTTTGGAAGCCAATGAAACTACCGAAATACATCCTGAGATCTCCGGACGCCTTGTTCAACTGAATATTGCTGAAGGAAAATTTGTAAGCAAAGGTTCGTTGCTGGCCAAAACATATGACGGCGATCTGCAGGCCCAACTCAGAAAACTGCAAGTGCAACTGGAAATTGCAAAAACAAATGAGGAACGCTCGTCTCAATTGTTGCAAATACAAGGCATCAGTAAGTCCGATTACGATGCCAGTCTTTTGAATGTAAATAATATCAAAGCTGATATCGATATCACCAACGCGAACATCACAAAGACCGAGATCCGGGCGCCGTTTGATGGTAAGCTAGGTTTGAAGAATATCAGTCCGGGTGCATTTGTTACGCCACTAACGGTTGTTACTACTATCAGCCAGGTTAATAAATTGAAACTTCAGTTCAGTGTACCCGAAAAATATGGAGCAGAGATCAAAAATGGCCAAGCTATTTCGTTTACGGTAAATGGCTCGCAAAAAACTTTTACGGCGAATGTGTTAGCTACTGAAACGACAATTGGACAAGATACGAGGAGCCTGATGGTAAGGGCCGTGGTCCAAAATAATGATCCTGCATTGATACCCGGAACCTTTGCCAATGTGCAAATGATCCTGGGAAAAAATCCAAATGCCATCATGATCCCTAATAGTTCGGTGATACCACAAGGCAGAAAAAAACAGGTTTTTGTTTTCAAAGGCAGTAAGGCCCTTCCTATGGAAATTACAACAGGGGTCAGGGATTCCGCCAATGTGCAGGTATTAGCTGGATTGACTTCGGGTGATACACTCATCACCTCAGGTTTGTTATTCCTTCGTCCGGGCGTCGACGTAAAAATCTCGAAGCCTGACAAAGGAGGCTAGAACAGAGTTTGAAACCACCATAAAAAGGTTGTTCATTAAAAATATTTAGAGGGTTAAGGTTATGAATTTATCAGAGCTCAGTTTGCGAAGACCGGTACTAGCCATTGTCTGCTCGATTATTATTATACTCTTTGGAGTTATAGGTTATAAATTTCTTGGAGTAAGAGAATATCCCGCCATAGACCCCGCGGTTGTGAATGTTCGCACTTTTTATGTTGGCGCAAACGCTGATATCATCGAGCAACAGATAACCGAACCGCTTGAAAAAGTGATCAATGGTGTACAGGGAGTAAAAAATATTACTTCATCAAGTCAGCAGGGCACAAGTGCCATTACCGTAGAATTCGAATTGAGCGTCGATCTTGAACAGGCAGCAAATGACGTCCGTGATAAGGTGTCACAGGCGGTAGGAAATTTGCCACAGGACATTGACGCCCCTCCTATTGTTACAAAGGCTGATGCAGACTCAGATCCAATACTTTTTGCACAGATACAAAGCGAACATAAAGGATTAATGGAATTAACAGACTTTGCGGAGAACGTGGTGCAGGAACGCCTGCAAACAATTCCCGGGGTTAGCTCTGTGAATGTTTTCGGTCAACGTTATTCCATGCGTTTGTGGATCGATCCTTCAAAACTTGCTTCATATAAACTTACTATCGGTGATATCCAGACTGCATTGAACAGGGAAAATATAGAGCTGCCCGGAGGAAAGATCAGGGGTAATGAAACTCAGCTCATCGTAAAAACATTCGGACAGCTGAGAACAGAAGATGATTTTAGTAATCTTATTCTTCATGAAGATGGTAGCGGCGTGGTACGACTGAAAGATGTTGGCAGTGCTACATTGGGCCCGGACACTGAAGAACAAACGTCGCGGAAGAATAATGTTCCCTCGGTAAACCTTGCCGTAGTTGCCCAACCGGGAAGTAACCAGATCGAAATTGCCGACGAAGTTTATAAACGCCTGGAAGAGATCAAAAAAGATATGCCACCCGATATCATTTTGGGCGTAGGCTATGACAGAACTCAGTTTGTTCGCAAGGCTGTTGTTGAAGTAAAAGAAACTCTGGCCATCGCCGTCGGCCTTGTTGTGCTGATCATTTTTCTTTTTTTCCGTGAATGGACCATTGCTTTCAGGCCGCTGATCGATATTCCCGTTTCGCTGATTGGTGCATTTTTCATCATGTATATCGCCGGCTTTTCCATAAATGTGCTGACACTATTGGCCATAGTTCTTGCCACCGGTCTTGTTGTTGACGATGGGATCGTGGTAACAGAAAATATATTCAAGAAAATGGAGCACGGCATGAACAAGCGTAAAGCGGCTTTGGAAGGTTCGAAAGAAATTTATTTTGCTGTCATCGCCACATCATTGACACTGGCCATTGTTTTTCTCCCCATCATCTTTTTACAAGGCTTTGTCGGCCGCCTGTTTCGCGAATTCGGAATAGTGCTTGCCGGAGCTGTATTGATCTCTGCATTTGTTTCTTTGTCGTTAACACCCGTATTAAATATTTATTTCACAAAAAAGGATCCCACTAAGCATTCATGGTTCTATCGCAAAACAGAGCCATTTTTCTCTGGGCTGGAAAACGGCTATCGCAGAGCCTTGCAGGGTTTTATGAAAGTAAGGTGGGTGGGGCCTGCGATTGTCATTGCGTGCGCAGGCATCATTTATTTTGTTGGAGGGTCACTCCCCTCGGAGTTGGCGCCTTTGGAAGACCGTAACCGAGTGCGTACATCTATTACTTTGCCTGAAGGAACCGATTTTGATTATACTGATAAAGTTGCTTATAACATCGCTCAAACACTCATGGACTCAATTCCTGAAAAATATGTTGTACTCACTTTTGCTCCAGGTTTCGGAGGGGGCGGAAGTAATGCGGCCTTTATAAGCATGGGGCTTGTGGATGCAAGTGAGCGCAAACGCAGCCAGGACCAGGTCGCACAGCAAATGACCAATATGTTTCGCCGTTTGAACAATGTAAGAGTATTTGCCGTGCAGGAACAAACTATTTCAGTAGGTACTGGCGGTCGTGGTTCTTTCCCTGTTCAATTCGTATTGCAGAATTTGAATTTTGATAAGCTGAAGGAAAAGGTCCCCGAGTTCATGGAAGAAGTGAGAAAGAGTCCCCTATTCCTGGCTTCTGATGTGAACCTGAAATTTAATCAGCCTGAATTACAGATCACCATTGACCGGTTAAAAGCTAATCAGTTGGGTGTTTCGGTGCTTGATGTCAACAATACTTTGCAGTTGGCATTGAGTGGAAAGAGATTTGGTTATTTTATCATGAACGGAAAGCAATACGAAGTGATAGGCCAGGTAGACAGGGGGCAGCGCGATGACCCATTAGACCTGAAATCATTCTATGTAAAAAGTAACAAAGGGGAGTTGATCCAACTCGACAACCTTGTGAGTATGATTGAAACGGCGAGCCCTCCCACCATCTTCCATTTTAATCGCTTCAAAAGTGCTACAGTGCAGGCCGGCCTTGTTCCGGGTAAAACCATTGGGGATGGAATTAAAGAAATGCAACGCATAGCCGATAAAGTACTGGATGAATCATTTAACACCTCGTTAGCCGGCGCGTCGAGGGATTTTGCAGAAAGCTCATCGAATACTCTTTTTGCTTTATTTCTTGCTTTGGGTCTTATCTATCTTGTATTAGCTGCGCAGTTCGAAAGCTTCATTGATCCTTTCATCATAATTATCACGGTTCCACTGGCATTTGCAGGTGCATTTTTAAGTTTGAAATTATTCGGACAAACCCTCAATATATTTTCGCAGATCGGTCTCATTATGCTTATAGGGTTAGTGACCAAGAATGGGATCTTAATTGTTGAATTTGCCAACCAGAAACGAAGGCGTGGTGAACGAAAGTTATCTGCAACCATTGATGCAGCCGTTGCCCGCATGAGGCCTATATTGATGACAACATTAGCCACTACACTGGGTGCATTGCCCATCGCCTTAGCGATTGGCTCGGCCGGGAAAAGCCGGATACCATTAGGCATTGTGATCGTAGGTGGAATGTTGTTCGCCCTGATACTTACATTATTTGTTGTACCCGCCTTGTATACCTTCCTTTCATCAACAAAGAAACAAGTGAATTTGGATGAGGAATTAGGAGTTGGACAAACGATCAGCCACGAAGAACTGGAAACTGCGTAAAAGGATAACCATATCAACTAAGAATTTATTTTACTAATGCTGAATAGAAAAAAGAAAGTACAAGTGCCCGAAGTCTGCAAACAAAAAAGGACCCTTCATTATTTCTTTTTGTTCTTTTTCGTTTTTATCGCCTCTGCTTCATACGCTCAAAGAATATTAACCGTTGAAGAAGCTGTTGCAAATGCTCTTCAAAAAAATTACGATATCATTTTATCAAGAAATGATTCCACCATTGCAGCCATTGATTATTCTTACCGGAATGCTGTGTTTATACCGCGGGTAAATGCAACGGCAGGGACTCTATGGAACAACAATTCTCAAAAACAAACATTGGCAGATGGAACCAAGAGAGACCAAAGCGGGTTAAAATCAAATAACATTAGTTCTCAGGTTGCATTGAGCTGGACACTATTTGACGGCTTAAAAATGTTTGTGCTCCGCGACAAAGCCGAACAATTACTCGAATTCGGAGAATTGGAGATAAAGAATCAAATCGTAAATACTGTAGCGACTGTCATCAACAACTATTACAATATCGTCAGGCAAAAGCAACAATTGAGATCCATTGAAGAGCAAATGTCAATTGACAGCGAACGGGTACGATTAGCGCAATATCGCCTTGATGTAGGTGTGGGGATCAAACCTGACCTCCTGCAAAGCAAAATTGACCTGAACGCTCAAAAAGCAGCACAGCTCCAGCAGCAGGCTTTGATAGAACAATTGAAAGAGCAATTGAACCAGGCTATGGCAGCACCACAGTTCACTATGTATGATGTGGTGGATACCATTACTATCAATACCCATATCTCACTCGGTGAAATAATGAATGCCGCTGAAAAAAATCCTTCGATGCTGATGGCAAAGAAAACTATCGATATTGCCAATCTTACGTTGAAACAAACGAAAGCAGACCTGTATCCAACTATTTCCTTTAACTCGGCTTATAATTTCAACCGCACGACCAACCAGGTGGTCATCAATAATTTCTCGACTCTTTTTAACCAGGTCCGGGGGTTTAACTATGGATTCACGGCAGCCATTCCCATCCTCAATAATTTTAATACCCGCCGATTGGTGAAACAGGCAAAATGGGATGTTGGGTATCAGAATATAATTTATGAAAATCAAAAATCACTTACAGACCTGAGTGTGATCAATGCCTTTCAGAATTATGAGCAGCAGAAAAAAGCCCTGGCACTGGAAGAAGAAAATATTTTACTGGCGAGAGAAAATCTTGATATTGTTTTTCAAACTTACAAATTGGGCGCAGCTACATTGCTTCAACTTAAGCTGGCACAAAATAGTCTTGCCGACGCAGAGAACAGGCTGATCGAAGCAAGATATAATGCAAAACTTTCGGAGACTGAATTGATGAGGCTTTCAGGACAATTGATCAAGTGATCAAGCAAATCCGCAAAGTTTCGCTAAGACGCCAAGGTTTTGCGTCTTAATTGTTTTTGGCTTGCGCCTTTGCGTGAAATAAATTTTCCCTTTCTTTGCTTCTCAATTTCATTTAATGAATCCTCTTGTTGGAATTATTATGGGAAGCGACAGCGACCTGGCTGTTATGCAAGCTGCTTCTGATATTCTCAAACAATTTGATATTGCTCATGAAGTAACGGTTGTCTCTGCGCACCGCACGCCACTTCGCATGGTTGAGTATGCGCAAAAAGCAAAAGACAGAGGGTTGAAACTAATTATTGCGGGAGCCGGCGGTGCGGCACATTTACCCGGCATGGTGGCTTCCATCACTCCACTTCCTGTGATCGGCGTTCCTATCAAATCTTCAAATTCTATCGATGGTTGGGATTCCGTTCTCTCCATTTTGCAAATGCCCAATGGAGTGCCTGTCGCAACTGTTGCACTGAATGCTGCGAAGAACGCCGGCATACTCGCTGCAGAAATTATTGGGTGTTTTGATGAGTCCATTTCCAAAAAGATCTCCGACTACAAAAAATCCCTCAATAACGAAGTGATCGAAAAGGTGGAGAAGTTGAAGAAAGAGGGGTGGGAAAATAAATTTGATTGAGTCTAATGACCATTCCTCTCATACTTTTCTTCACTTTGGTTGCTAGCGGGATTCAATGTCACTCGGCAAACAGTTCCTTAGATTGTTCTATGCTTAAAAATGGAAGGTTTATTCTGATCGTTGATGATCCTCTAGACGAAGTATCACAAAACTCTTCTTCTACACTCAATGAGTGCTGATGAAGTTGCGAGATAAAGCCATTCCCGCATTTTGGTCCTCAACAAATTTTGATGCGTTTTTTCTTTATTTATTTAGTCGTTTTTCTCGTTGACTTCAAGCTTTGAAGAACGATATTTACAACCTCTTGCATATTGTTTGTCGACCGGATATCCAAAAATCGATTGTATCCGTGAAAACCATGATTCGATTTATTTGCCCACAACTGGCAGCGGTGATACGAGATAAAACAACCCTGGCAAACCTAGGGTGAGATTTCTTTGGGTAGAGTGAACATGCAAAACGGTTGGTTGGAAGGCGGGGGAGGGGCCCACAATGGGCTCAACAACCGCTAAGATCAAAAACTTCATATCACCGAACATTACCTAACCTAAAAATTGTACAATCAGATAGTTTCAGTCAATATTACAAATTCCTCCTCCAGGTTCAATGAATGCTGATAGAGTTGCCGAATAAAATCCTTTCCCCATTTTGCATAATAGTACATGAAGTTGTCGATTCGCTCTTGCAAACCATTTTTTGGAAATAGGTTCTCTTTGATAGCATGTATCTGTCGTTGCTGATCTGTAAATTTTCTTTTCTCTGCGCGCAACATCTTCTTTTCTAATTCCTGCAAACGGTAGAGAGATTGGGTTTTTAAAGCTTCAACGTGTTTGCCCAGTGTTGAATCAATGGCGACCGCCTGCTTCTTTAATGATTCATACAGATTGTCAGCCTCGGTGAAATTTCCATTGAGTTTTATCTCATTCTTTGTTTCTCTCGCTACCAGCCTGTTCATTAATTCCTGTTCCGGCAAAAAGAAATCCTCGATCGTAAATCCAAGTTTGCTGATCTTTTCCTGCCATTTCCTTTCAACGATCAGGAATGAATTGCGGAGAAGTAAGACGGGGTAAGGAATTTTATAGAATTCAAAAAGATCTTTCAGTTGTAACCAGTAAGCGATCTCCCCTCCTCCACCGATATAGACCAGATTAGGCAAAATGATCTCCTGGTAAATGCCGCGCAAAATAACATTCGGACTGAATCGTTCAGGATGATCTTTCAATTCGGAAAGGATTTCCTTTTCGTGTAACGTGAAACGTGAGTCGTGAGTGACAAACTTATCTTTTACCCGCACGATCCTTTCTCTCATTCCATCTTTTAAATAAAACAGGTTGATCTCCCTTGGATTGGCTTGCAGCTTATAGCCCGCAGCTTGCAGCCTTTCCGCTGTTTGTTCAACAATTCCCGAAGCAGTTTCATTCAACAGATCATCTTCGAAAATTTTTTCTGCCTGCTTTTTTAGACCCGCATTATCGGGTATCACAACGACTAGCCCATATTCACTAAACAGGGTGTTGATCAGTTGAAAACTGGCATCCTGGATCAACACTCCTTCTTTGTAACAATCTTTTATTAAAGAAAGGATCTCGCTCCCATAATTTAACACGGATAGTTGTCCTTCCAACTGTGAGATCAGCTTGAGCAATTCTTTATCGACCTTCATTCTCCCCACCGCGCCGGTTTGTTTTGTGTTCCAGGTGATCTTTTCCCCGTTCAAATAAAAATGGCCAAGCTCATCGAGGTCCGCATCTTCGGAACCCATGTAAAAAACCGGAACAAAATTGTATTGAGGCAATGAAGCTTTGCAATGCTCTGACAGAGCTATAGCGTGAAGGATCTTATAAATAAAATAAAGCGGCCCCGTGAAAATATTTGGCTGGTGTGCCGTGGTAATGGTGAACGTATTCTCAGAAAAAAGTGCTTCTATATTTTTTTTAATGCGATCACTCTGCTTAACACCAGCATATTGTTTTTTTAATTCCTCAACAAGAACCTTTCTATTAGTTGCAAACTTTTGTCTCTCTGCAATTGCATTCTGTATTCCCTGCAACGATGCAGTATGATCATAAAATGGTTTCAATCCTTCTGCGTGATCCAAATAGTCCAAAATGATCTTTGTAAAACAATTGGTTTGCCGGTAAGGCAATCGGGCAGAGGTACAATTCATAGAAGTAAAAATAAAAAGACCCGGGTGCGATCGAAATTTCTTATTTCAAAATTAACGTTACTTTACCTGGAATGCGATAACGGAATTCCTGAAGAAAGTAGGGACATACACAATCTTTGTTTTAGGATCAAAACCAATATCAGCAGTGTTAGTCTTTTGCGATTTCCCGTCAAACAGCAATTCTTTTGTCCCATCAGCATGTACATACCACAATGCTCCCGCCCAGCAGGAAACCAGGAAATCATCTCCGCTAATATTTTCAATTCCGTCTGTTCCGCCTTCCATTCCATCACTGATCTTTGTAAGCGTCTTATCGTTATTTACTTTATACGCACCGCCGGCATCTACTATATAAAAATCGCTCCCGCGAACCAATACCCCGTTAGCGCCTTTCAGATTTTGTACATAAACCGAAGCCTTATCATTTTCCAACTTATAGATTACATTGTTCTTTGAATCAGAAACATAAATAGCTCCGTCACTACCGACAGAAATATCATTCAATCCCTTTGCTCCTTCAATGGGGATTTTTTTGTCAATCGCTCCTTTCTTTATATCGATTACGACAACTTCATCAATATCGGCCGCGTACAATTTACCATTATACATGCCCAGCCCTTTTGGCGCACTTAGACCGGTCACCCATTCCACAGCGATGATCTTTCCATCCAGGCCAACTTTGGCGATAGACCCTTTTCCATCTTTAGCCCACCCATCGGTTCCATCGATATTAGAAGCATACAGAACCTTGTTGCCTGCATCGAACAGAACCGATTCGGGTACTTTCAATGTGGTATCGGTTTCCCAAAGTTTTGTTACGGAATGCTGTGCAAATAAACTGGCGGAAATACAAAAAAGAATGATGACAGGAAGAATTGGTTTCATAATCAAGAATTTTACTAAAGATACCAACAAAATGAAATGAAAGATTTATGAAAATCTTCCTGGTTCAAAAGCAAAAATATCAATGGAGGTAGCCCGGTTGCCAATGATCTCATTTGCTAGTTTTCCTGTGGCAGCAGCTGCCGATACTCCCAACATGGCGTGGCCACCTGCAAACATAAGATTTGAGAACTTTTTATGCTTGCCAATATAGGGAAGACCATCGGGAGTGACAGGTCTGTAACCAAACCATGCTTTTTCGGGTTCGGGTTGCGAGATATTTAACGAAGGAAAATATTTCTTTACGGAATCATAGATAGCTGTAACCCGCTTCGGTAAGATATTATCACTGTGCCCACTCAATTCCATCGTTCCCCCGATCCTTAACCAGCGATCAATCGGCGTCATGGCCGTGCGTGCTTCGATCAAGATTGCAGGTCGACGAAGATTCTTTTCCATATTTTCGTACACGACGCTGTATCCTTTACCTGGCTGCATCAACAAATGAATACCGGCCATTTTCGCCACTGCAGGCATCCATGAACCATTGGCAATAATTATTTCATCTGCGTCTAATTTCTCTTTACCAGTAATGACTGAATTTATTTTCCCGTTTGTTCTTTCAAATCCCTTCACTTCTGTATGCAGGAAAAACTTTACCCCCGCAGTCTGCAAATAGCGATGTAACGACCTCATCAATTTGGCAGAGTCGAGGTGGCAATCATCCAGCCATAGCACGCCACCCGCAACATTCACTTCTACTTCAGGTTCGAGTTCCTGCACCTGCGCTGCGGTGTAAGTTTGTGTTTTTAACCCTAAACTTATTGCCTGTTCTGTTAAATGCTTTTCATGATCGGCTGTCTTTTCATTTTTGTAAAGTGTCCAGCAACCTTTTTCGATCATGGTAAACGAATCATTGAAATCTCTTTTCAGATCATTCATTAGTTCACGACTTAGCTGCAGCAAATTGTTGAGATGAGGAATACTCTCTTTTACCTTTTGTGCATTGGAATTTTTCCAGAACGTAAGTCCCCATTGCACCAGGTCCCAGTTCAGCCTGGGCTTAATATAAAAAGGAGACGACGGGCTCAGCATCCATTTCAATCCCTGGCTAACGATCCCCGGCGAGGCCAAAGGAATAAAATGGCTGGGAGAAATATAACCCATGTTCCCGAACGAGCATCCATCTGTTATATCATTTCGATCGATGACGGTTACTTCGTATCCTTCTTTATTCAGGTAATAAGCGCAGCACAATCCAACAACCCCGGCTCCTATTATTGTTACTTTCATAATTTTTCAGGGCGCAAACTTATGAATTTCTATGTAACTGTCCGGTCTCATTTATTTCCATGAGTCATTTTAATTATCCTTCCATCTTTCGCACTTATGATCATTTCAAAAACGTCTGCTGTATAACTTTTTGGAAGAGTACCCCTCAGAAACCAATACCCATCGACCAGGTAACATTCGTAGGGTCTTTCTGTAGTAATGATAGCCTTACCATATTTTTTGAATAACATTAGTTCGGCAAGGGAGATCACCGTTTCCTTTTCCGTGATCAAAGTGTCAGATGACAATTTATATCCGCTATCACTTAAGATATTTTTAATAGTTTGTCTTGCGCTATCCTCACCAATAATAGATCTGTTTTTATAATTCTGCCCAAAAAAACTAAGCGGTAGTATCACAGCAGCCAGGATCAAAAGCATCTTTATCATAAGTTTTTCTCTTGTCGGTAAGCCGATCACTAATGATCGGTACTTTGTTGATTTTTTCCTGTTAGGTTTTTGATCATGGCAACTTCATTTTTATCAAATGGAGTCCCGTCCTTTCTGAAAATATCATGGAACCAGGTTTTTGGTTCTGTACTCCCCTCTTTGCTTCCCCAGGGAAAAATGGTATTACTCTTACCACTCACAAAACCCCAATTGATCGCACCAACATTGTATTTTTTCAGAATAGGAAGATGAGTTTCAAATTTACTGCCATTGGTCCTGGCCATGTATTCGGTGCAGATCAACGGCCGGTTTCTCTTCAGAAGCTCTTTTATTTGTTTCTCCAAATCTTCTGTCTTGTTGTAATTATGGAAGGTGATGATATCAGAATTCTTTAACTGGAAGTCATTAAGCTCTTTGTTATCATACCAAACGCCGACGGTCAATGGTTGAGAGGGACGAATGCTCCATGCCCACTCAAATATCTTTTTTAGTAATGGCATCGATGTCAAATTATAGCCGCTGTTGCCGGGTTCATTATAAAGATCCCAGCAAAGTATTCTCGGATCATATTTGAAGCTCGCCAAAATATCCTTTACATATCGTTCAAGAATGCTCCATTTTGCGGTGTCATTGTGTACCGACTGGGCAGGACTTCTCATCCAACCCGAATTGTGAACACCGGGTTTCGGCACCGGCTGTGTTCCGTATTTTGGTTCGGGATTCCAGCAGTCATCAAAAAAAACAAACAATGGCTTTATATGATGACTCGAAGCAATTGTCAAAAACGTGTTGATCCTTTTTTTAAAATTAAAAGAATCGTTAAGCCATACAAGATCGTGAAGAAAAACACGCAAGGTGTTAAATCCAATTTCTTCTGCCCAACCCAATTCTCGATTGATAGTGATCGTGTCAAAAGTTTCAGCTTCCCACATCTCCAACTGGTTAATGGCAGTGCTCGGCAAAAAATCGCATCCTACCACCCAGCCCTGTTGCTCGTACCAATCATTCGCTTTTTTCTCAGGCCAGATATTTGGTTGAGCGCTGGCAACAAATGAAAAAGTAAAAATCAAAAAAGCAGTTAGTGTTTTTTTCATTTTTCACAAATTTTCAAAGTGAATCTCAAACCTTTGGAAGTGTATACCCATTGTGATATTCTGCAGCAAGATATTTATTAGCTTCTTCCTCGACGAATTTATTTGAAGCAGCATCCCAATAAATTTTCTTGCCCATCCGGAATGCAATATTTCCCATATCACAAACAGTGGCTACATGTGCAGCCAATTGAACCGGGCATTTCAGATCATCGAACTTCCTTGACCTTACAGTTTCAACAAAATTTTTTGTATGCAGCGCTAATCCATCATCCACTTTCTTTTGTCTTGCCACTGCCTCCATTTTATTTTGGCCGTTAATAACTTCAGGGATCACTTCCCAACCACCCCGATCGACAACCAGCGTGCCATTATTGCCAATAAACGCCACGCCATGATCACGTTGATACGGCCCATCGTTGATACCGGTCGCATGTTCCCACAACATATTAAAACCATTAAATTCAAAAACTGCGGTTAATGTATCCGGTGTTTCTTCGGCGTCATCGGGATAAGCAAATTTACCACCACTTGCCACAATGCTTTTCGGCACTTCAGCTTTTGAACCCAGCAATGCATAATCGATCATATGAACGCCCCAGTCAGTCATCAGTCCACCCGCGTAGTCCCAATACCACCTGAAATTAAAATGAAAACGATTTGGATTAAAAGGGCGTTTTTTGGCCGGCCCCAGCCACATGTCATAGTCAACTCCCGCGGGAGCATTGCCATCAGGTTGCACAGGAACAGGTTTCATCCATCCCTGGTAAGCCCAGGCTTTCACCAATCGCACATTTCCCAATTTTCCCGAATGTGCAAAGTCCATTGCATCCTGGTAATGCTTGTTGCTGTGCTGCCATTGACCTACCTGCACAACACGGTTATACTTTGACTGCGCAGCCACCATGGCCCTGCACTCTGCGATCGAATTGCCAACGGGTTTTTCGCAATACACATCCTTTCCAGCCATGCATGCATCTACCATGATCTTACAATGCCAGTGATCCGGCGTACCAATGATCACCGCATTTACATCCTTTAGTTCAAGTACCTTCCTGTAGTCACTAAAAGTTTTCAGTTTTGATACATCCACATTCAGTTTTGAAAGGTCAGCCATTCTCTTATCCAGGACATTTTTATCTATATCGCAAAGCGCGACAAGATTAACGCCTTCATACTTTATCATGGCGCTGAGATCAGCGAAACCCATTCCGTTTATACCGATGGCCGCGATATTGATTTGATCTGAAGGAGCGATCCGGTTCTTAAAAATGGAAAACGTTTTATTATCAAATGATGATAACATGGCTCCACCGGCCGCAAGCGCAGAGGCATTTTGTAAAAATTTTCTTCGGGATGACATAGCTATTGTTTTTAAAATAACAAATTACAATTAACAAGGTCCAAATAAATTAAAAAACAAATCGACATTACATGCTGACTCAAAAAAGTTTTTATATACATAGGCGGGAAGACGTTAAGTATTGATATGCGATGGCACTTGTCTTTCCGACTTATCGTCTTTCCGGCTAATTTAATCTTTGAACAGCTTCTAGCACATTTGAATTTATATTTTTGGATTTATTTGGGTCTTGAAATTTGGTTCCTGGAATTTTGTATTAATAATTTCCTCCATCTTCATATTTCGACGAATAATTAATTTTCACCTGCTTGATCCTCGTCGGTAACCAGACCTGCATATCGTTGGCTCCGCGGTTTGCCCAGCAATAATAGGGAATGGCTGTGATCTTTCTTTTGTCGATCTTAATTCCATCGCCATTTTCATTGGCCATTGCTGAAGGTAACTCAGTTTGCAAAGCGATCACAGGTTCATCCAAAATTTTATAATCAGTTGCAGTAAAATTTGTATTTGGCGGAAAAGTCAAATTCCAAACGCCATCTTTATTATCCGCGCCCTCCACACAGTAAACCAGCGGTCCTCGTTGCAAAGCGATCCGGTCAATATCTGATCTCACATCAGGCTTTGCTGCAATTTTTGCAACGGGCATGTTATACTCAAAACTTATTACGTCCCCTTTTTGCCATTTCCTGTCAATGATCGCATACCCATTTTCTTCTTTAAAAGAAACGACCTTTCCATTTACACTAAAAAATAAAACCGCTTCGGAGGCATTTGCATTTTTATAAAGATCTCCTGGCACGACCCCACCCCTCTGCCAATCAGGGACACGAATGTGAACTGAAAAATTCTTTTTCTCTTTCGGATCAATATTGATCTTCACCTTTCCATCCCATGGATAATTTGTCTCCATTTTTATCGCCACGTTAGTATTTGGAATCTTAATATTTGCGTTACTTCCTACAAACAAATTAATCCATATACCATCATTGCTTTTTCCATAAATATAATTGCCGACAGAAGTGACTAATCTCGCAATGTTTGCCGGGCAACACGCCGTACCAAACCATTCCCTTCGCTGGTGCTGACCATTTGATGCAAGCACATTGTCATAAAAGAAATGATCACCGCTTAAACTTAAGCCGTCCAATGCGCCATTGTATAAACTTCTTTCCAATACATCAATGTATTTACTATCTCCGGTCAATTGACACATGCGTTGGTTCCATAGAACCATACCGACACTGGCGCAGGTCTCACAATATGCATCTTCATTGGGCAGGTCATAATCTTTGGAAAAGCCTTCATTATCCCCTGCTGAACCGATACCCCCCGTGATATACATATTTCTATACACTACATCTTCCCAAACTTTTTGCATGGCATTCATGTATCCATTATCACCGGTAAGAGCAGCAACATCTGCAGCACCCGTATATAAATACATAGCTCGTACCGCATGACCCGTAATTTCTGTTTGATCTTTCACGGGTTTAAGAGTCTGCCAATACGCGGGCGTAAACCATTTGCCTTCGTAATTGTAAATGCCGGCTTTTCCTCTTTGTTGCAAATACCAGTCTGCTAATTTCAAATAGCGGTCATCATTTGTCACCTTATACAATTTTACAAGAGCCAATTCAATTTCTTCATGACCACTGAACCATTTTTTGTTTCCTAAACGAAAAGTAGTATCGATATGATTGGCCAAACGGATGGCAACATCCAATAGTTTTCTTTTTCCTGTAACATTATAATAAGCAACAGCCGCTTCAATCAAATGGCCGGCATTATAATCTTCGTGTGCTTCAATGTTTGTCCAGCGCTGACTAATATCACGTAATGTAAAATAGGTGTCCAGGTAACCATCTGGCAATTGTGCCCCCGCTACTTTGTCGATCCATTCATCCGCCTTTGCTTCGAGCGCCGGATCAGGATGTGTTTTTAATGCGTAGGCCATCGCTTCAAGAGCTTTGTATACATCGCTGTCGTCATAGTAGATCCCTTCAAATTTTTCCCCTTTATTTCTTGCTACTTTTTCAAAATTGCGAATGCGCGGTGTTTTTATTTCTGTTTGATAAATGCAAGCCTTCATCGTAACGGTCGCCACCTTGTCGATCTTTGGTTTCCAGAAGTTGTCGGTGATATTGACCTGCGAAAAATTGACAAACTCAAATTTCTGCGTCGGAGTTTGCGAAAAGGCGTTAAATGTTGCAAATAGTGTAACCAGTAGTATAATTTTCTTCATGTGGTAAGCTTTAGTAATTCTATTTGGCTTTCGTTGCGTCGCACTCTTCGACTGCAGTAGTTGCTGGTGCAACCAAGCAACGAAGGCATGTCTTGTACGTCTGGTAATTTTATTGATCTAAGTTGAACCCCTGCAGGGTTCATCAAACAATTCTCAATTTTTTTCAACGGGCTAAAAACCCTTTCAACGCGCTGAAACCCTTTCAACGGGCTGAAACCCTTTCAACGGGCTGAAGCTCGTTGCTATTCACAATTGACCATTGACCATTCACCATCACACCACCTGGAACCCATACGCATAAGGGTCGTCATCTTTATCGATTGAAATAATATTATGCCCGTAGACCTTTGCCCAGCCTTCTATCGACGGTTTAATGGCGGGTTTCCCGTCAATAGAAAGTTCTTCTTCTACCCTTCCTGTAAATTTACTGCCGATGATGCTCTCATGAATAAATTCATCCCCTTTTTTCAATAATCCTTTTGCATACCATTGTGCCATCCTTGCCGACGTGCCGGTGCCACAGGGTGAACGGTCAATCGCTTTATCACCATAAAACACGGCATTTCTTGCTGTGGAAGTCTTATCGATAACCGCGCCTGTCCATAAAATATGCGTGCAATGATTGATCGTCGGGTCTTCGGGGTGAACAAACTGATATTTTGCATTTATGTTTTTTCTCAATTCTCTTGCCCACCCAATTAATTTATCGGCAGAATAATTTTCCAGTCCTTTAAAATTCTTTTGAACATCAACGATCGCATAAAAATTGCCCCCATACGAAACATCAAAAACCAATTCACCCAATTCAGGACACTCAGCTGTAAGTCCGGATGAATACAAAAAGGAAGCGACATTGGTGAATTTAACCGACTGTACTTGTAAAAAATCTTTGTGGTCTGCTGACTGCTCCGAAGGAGTCCTTGCGGACGGACTAGTGACTGCTTTATATTCCGCTATTATTAAACCCGCCGGAACCTCCACCCTAACTATTCCTGCATTCTTTGGTTTTATCAATCCTTCTTCGATCGCGATAGTGATCGTTCCGATCGTTCCATGACCGCACATAGGCAGGCAACCACTTGTCTCAATAAATAAAACCGCGACATCATTCCGGGGATCATGCGGAGTGTATAAAATGCTTCCACTCATCATGTCGTGACCACGGGGCTCGAACATAAGCCCGGTCCTTATCCAATCAAATTCTTTTAAAAAATGCTGACGCTTTTCACTCATATTGTTTCCGTTCAATACTGGCCCGCCCTCTTTTACAAGCCGAACCGGATTACCACAAGTATGAGCGTCGATGCAATGGAAAAGTTGTTTCATTGATTTGTTGCCACAAAGGGCTAAGGCACAAAGATGCGCAAAGAAATCTTTGTGTCACTTCGCGTCTTCGTGTCTTAGCGGCAAGATATGGCGAATAGAATTATCCCAAAGGGATCCCCTTCGGGACCGGGAGTACAAGACCTGCCTTCGTTGCTTGTTGGTACAAGCAACTACTGCAGTCGAAGAGTGCGACGCAAGGGACGATCAATAGAGTTGTTGCCGTTGGTCCCATAAAAATTATCGCTCATAAAAAAGATATCTTTCAAAAAGTGTAACGTTTCCGAACACTCTGCGTCTCAATGTTAAAGCCTGTTAAAAAAAACTAAAAACGGTTATGTTTTTTTGTTCGTACGAAAATAGTCGTATATTCGGTTTCAAATTGATCGGCTGTATGTCAAACACTAAATATGTAAAACCTACTGAAAGCGAACTGGAGATCCTCCAGATTCTTTGGACAAAAGGCTTAGCGACCGTTCGCGAAGTTCACGAAGAACTTGCGAAAACAAAGGATGCCGGTTATACAACTACATTGAAGCTAATGCAGATCATGCACGAAAAAGGTTTGGTGAAAAGAGATGACTCAATGCGCACACATGTGTACCAGGCTGCCGTGAACAAAGAAAAAACTCAAAAACATTTACTTAGTAAAATGATCGACTCTTTGTTTGGTGGCTCACCTACCCAACTCGTGATACAGGCGCTTGGCAATGGCGAGCACAAAGCAAGTCCGGAAGAATTGGAAGAGATCCAGGCTTTATTGAATCAGCTTAAAAATCAGTAGTCATGTTTTCCTTCGTCATCCCGACTGCTATCGGGACCAACTTTCTGCAGGCATTGGGCTGGGCTGTATTGAACAGTCTCTGGCAAATTGCATTTCTGTGGGTGATATTCCAGGTGATACTATCCTTTGGGATCCATAAACCCTCCGTCAGAAGCAGGCTGGCCACAATTTTATTAAGTACAGGTTTTGCCTGGTTCATGTATACGCTGATCTTTCATTGGTTCATCGATCCGGATTCTATCAAACGTTCTTTGTTGGCCATTGGTTCATTTGAAACGGGCAACACGGCCTGGAATGAGAAGTTGCAATTGATCCTTCCCTATGCGTCCGGAGCTTATTTGTTACTGCTCATTGTTCCTACTATTCAATTTATTCGTAATTATAAATTCGTCCAGGTAATTCGTATGACCGGGTTATCAAAATGCAATGTTGATCTGAGAATTTTCGTACAGCGTTTTGCGGAAAGAATGGGTATTCATAAACCTGTTCATATCTATATTTCGGATCTCATCTCGTCCCCTGTCACGGTTGGCTTTCTTAGACCGATCATTTTAATGCCCATTGCGGCCATTAATAATTTAACTGTCAAACAAGTGGAAGCCGTATTGCTTCATGAATTGGCGCACATCCGGCGTCATGACTATTTTATTAATCTTCTTATCAATTTCATTCAGACCATTCTTTATTTTAACCCATTCGTAAAACTATTCGCTAAAACCATTGAAAGGGAAAGAGAAAAAAGTTGTGATGAAATAGTAATGCAATTTCAATACGACCCCCACGGATACGCGTCGGCATTGCTGGTGCTCGAAAAAAATAATTTTATGCGCCAGAGAATGGCTGTTGCCGCCTCGGGCCAAAGGCATGACCTGTTACATCGCATTGAAAAAATATTAGGTATCGAAAAAAGAAAAACTCCTGACTTCAAAAAATTAGGAGGCCTGTTGGCAGGACTTATTTGCATCGTTGGATTGAATGCGATCTTCTTCTTCAGCTCTCCTGTGATTCAAAATACGCCCCTGGGCTTTAGCGCTTTTACAAATCCTTTTTATCAACTTGTTTCGGATGGAAGGGAATTCACAATTGACAAACCCGTTGAAGAAAAGAAAGTAGAAAAGCAAATTGCAATCGTCAAAAAACAATCGAGTTTTCCAAAGAGAAAAGTTGAACACTTTAGGGAAATAAATGTGGTTATCCCAGAGCAGCATTTTGTATACAAAGCCCCGGAAACGATAGGGAATTTTGCTCTCGTTGACCAGAAAATGCAACTGGAACCCAAGTTGAAAAAATACCAGGAAGAACAGGTGAAGGGAACAGTGGAAGCAACAAAGAAAATATTGGAGGAAGGTCAATGGAAAGAAGTAGAGAAAAAAGTAGCTGATGCGCTTACTGAAAATGAAAAGGAATGCCTGAAACAGAAATACTACGTGGACCTCGCGAAGGTAAACTGGCAAAAACTGGAAGACAAACTTCGTCTCTCTTACAATAACATCAACTGGGAAAAAGTAAATACGCAATTAAATACCGCTATCACTACAATTAAACTCGATAGCCTTACTGAAGTTTATAACATTGCTTTAGATGACCTGAAAAAAGCAGAAGACTGGATGACACAAAATAAAGTGATCTCAATTCCTGATACAGACCTTCAGCTGAATGAAATAAAAATACAGAAGGTACAGGTGCAGAAACAACTCGAAACGATCAAAGCGATCAAAGAAAGAAAGATCATCCATCTATAACGCGGATTTCAGGATTTAAAAACCCACGATTCTCCGGATCGCATCCGTGCCTACCAGTTACATCTTGGGCAGGCCCCGCTGTATTTATTCCCGATTAAGAACCCCAGGACGATCTCGTGAGTACCACGACTAACCGTATTCAAATTGGTCGTTGTAAAATCATAAGCGTAGCCAACATTGAATATATTGCTGACATTCACTCCCAGCATAGCTGCATACCCGTCCTGGTAACGATAACTACCACCCACCCATAAAAGATCCCTGTATTGAAATTTGATATTTGTCTCAACCTGGAAATTATTCTGTGAGGATCCTTGTATATATTTCAACATTACAGAAGGGATCGCATTGACTTCATCATTTAATAAAAATCGGTACCCGCCTGTTAAAAATAAATGAGGGATCAATCTTCCGGAGGTCGATAGGGCTGCATCGTCTGCGAATGAAAATTTTTGAGGAATTACCTGTTGCGCCGAAAAGCCAAGAAAATAATCACGTGCATACAGCCATAAACCCACTCCCAGGTCAGGTTTTATTTTATTAATATAGCCATCATAAACTGCCCCCGCTGCCGGGTCATTAGGATCGCCGGAGCCACTAAAATCTGTTTTTGATCGGTCAATTCCAATTCTCGTAATACCCGCGGAAAATCCGGCAGCCAAATTAGTCGTTGAATTTAATCCAATATGATAAGCGTAAGTAACATCAGCTGTAAAGCGACTAAAACTTCCGGTGCGGTCATTGATCACCATCATCCCTACCCCGTGATGAGGTTCAGCAGCGGTATACGATTCCCAATAAGCCTTGCCCCTTGGATTTTCTCCCGGTATATCAAAGGATGTAGCAGTGGTCCTGTAATCTTTTTTACCAATAGGACCCTGTATCGTAAAGTAAGCCGTACGTGGAGCTCCATTCAGACCCACCCACTGGTCCCTCGCACTAAGCTTAACATCTGTATAATTTTCAATCCCACTTATGGCCGGGTTGAGAATATAATTATTAAGAATGTATTGAGTATAATGCGGACGCTGCTGCGAAAAAGCAGTCACTGCTATCGAAATAATTATTATGGTTAAAAAAACTTTTTTCATGCTCAGCGTATTACATCTACATAACCTGACATTTTTTGTTTTCCATTTTTGGGATCAATGATATAGTAATAAGTTCCCACGGGCACAGGATTACCTTTTACCGTTCCGTCCCATGGCTTATCATAACCCAGGGAACGATAGATCAACTGCCCGTAACGATTATAGACATCAACTGTACAACCAGGATAACTTATTAAATAAGGTATCTCCCATTTATCATGTATACCATCACCATTCGGACTAAATATATTTGGAACTAATGGCGATCTGAGTATCTTGACAAATACATTATCCGAACTGCTACACCCTTTATCAGATGTTACTTTGAGTGTGTAGGTAATATCATCCTTAGGCGTTGACTTAGGTGATAAAACCTCATCACTGTTCAACCATGTTGGGGGTGACCATAGATAAGTAACGGGGTAATTGACATTTAACACAGGCGTCAATGAAACCTCTCCGCCTTCCAGTACGGTTTTATCGGGACCCGCATTCGCAACAGGAACAGGATATACTTCAATGGTTTGTTCCGTAAAATTTGAGCAGCCATTGTTTGCAGTATAGTTGTATCGTATGGTCTTAACTCCATCATCAGCCGCGGCGGGATCAAACATTCCTGATGCTGATACGCCCGGGCCGCTAAAACTTCCTACACCGGGCAGACCATTTGTTACTGTTGTTCCAGTAATTTGAAACGCCGGTACATCAGCACACACTCCGCTTAAGGCGTTGAATTGAAGTGAAGGCAGTGACAGTATCGTAAGGGCCTTGTCAATATATTGAGTACAGGTTTGTCCCGAATAAGCAACATATCTTATTATCACGTTCTTGCTTGCCGGAGAATTAAATTGGGGATACGTATGAGTATAAATTTTTCCGGTTGAAGGATCATCGTCTACCGTTTTTGTACCGGGATCATTTGCATAATCCCAATAGATCTCCAGCTTGATAACCTTGCCAGGGTTTACGACTGAATTGTCTGTAAGGTGAATGGCGCTTCCACTACAAACCAATGCGGACTCCTGTAACGAAAATGAAGGAACGGGAACCGAGCCATTCACAAAAAATGTTTTTGCAACGGATGACGCACAACCGATACCTGAAGTAACAGTTTCTGTCACGTCGTATGAACCTGCGGCCGTGTATTTGTGTTGCGGGTCTTTTAAGGAACTGCCGCCATTTGCATCACCGAAATCCCAGCCGTAGACAAATAGATTTTCTGTACCATCGGCAATAGAGCTGCTGTCAGTAAATGAAGAGAACGGATCAGCGAGACAACTTTCAGGAAGACCAAAATTGACAACAGGAAACGCTCCGACAATAATTTGTTGGGAAGACAAAAAGCTTTTACACCCGGAAGCAGTTTCCACTAATAAAGTTGCGGTATTTGTTCCGGCTGATGTATAAGTGTGCGATCGTTGTTCGCCATTTGATGAGATTACCTGTGGAGAGCCGTCGCCGAAATTCCATGTCCATTTCGAAATAGGTGGTCCTGAAGAAGCTGAAGACTGATCAGTAAAATTCAAAATTTTATTCTCACAGGCAGGTGTTGAAACTGCAAAATTTGCGACGGGAGGAAGGCTTATCGGGATCGTTTGTTGGGCAGTATCAGAGAAACAACCAATGTCTGTTATCACTGAATATTTAACCGTGTAAGAATTTGCAGACTGGTAAAGATGAACAGCGTTTTGAGTAATGCCTGCATTTCCATCACCAAAATCCCATGAGTAGCCAATGACGTTTCTGCCACCCGAGTTTACTGTTCCCAGGAAGTGTACAGAATCTGTGAGGCAACCATTGCTGTTAAAAGAGAAATTAACAACGGGCGGCTCAAATACCTGGAGTTCGTAATCGATCACCTGGTCTCCGCTGCATCCATCTGAAGAAGGATTTTGGGCGACCACCTGCACAGGATAGGTGCCGGGTATGGTGAGAGTATAGGGCGATGGAAGATTGTATTTATATACCTGTCGTCCATTTATCGTCCATGTAGAATCATAGACCGGGGTGGCGATTGTAGTATCCGCAATGCCCATCGCATTTACAGCTGCGCCAAAAATCCATTGTATTTGTGTAGGCTGATAGGGAAAGGTTATTGAAAAAAACAAAGGCGAATCTTTACAGCCTGCTGGAAAGTTTACAGTGGCGTATTGATTTCTTACCGACATAAATTGATACAGGTCCTTCACATTAGCGCCGGCAGAATAACCATAGGATTCGGCACTTGCAAAACCATAGGCTAACGCATTGAATCCTGAATCTGAACTCAACGTATGATAACCCTCGTTTACATCCAGGTAGATGTATGAATAACTTGCATCAGAGGGGTGAACAGTCCACGTGTTTCCTACAGGTGCTCCGTCCAATCTAAAAGAAGATAGGCTCGTACCGGCATTTGGCATCATTATCTGCAAATGATGCTCGAAAGGAGGAATTGGGTTTGCCAGCGGCGGATTGACAAGAGTTACCTTATTAATATTCTGTTCAACAGGATTCAAAACGATCATATCGGGATCGTAGAGCATTCCCATATTTCCGTCGCATCCCAGCGTAGTGAAATATTGAGTAACCGAAATGGGGAGATCTGACTCGATCAGGTTTGGCGTTCTGTTAAAAAATTGATACCAGATCCCATTATTAAACGATGCTGCGGGAATAAGCACACCATTTACATATACTTTGGCAGCCGGGTTACTTTTTGCAATACGATAGTAGTTGTTTGGATTATTGGCGCTGGGTGCCGTTATATATTTTTTACCCCATGAAACCATAGGATATAGTTGCTGGTAAAGATTGTCGGAACTTGTAGCGTTACAACTTTGCGGGATCCTAACTTTGCCACTTCCTGAAAAAACTGCTATCTTTTTACACCCGCCCATTCCCGACGAAATGGACCGCACATGTGTGCCGGTAAGATCAACACCGGTAGTGGCATTGTCACCATCCAAAGCACCAAGCACCTGGTAAATTTGTCCTTTATTGAGATTAACGGTATGAACACTATTGGCTACCCAGCCATTCTTTGTGTCTGCCGATGGAGTGATCTCAACAGTCGTGTTGTTTTCAACTGCTACTACGGTAATGTATGAATTTGAATTAGGCTCGTTGGATACCTGGGTAAAGTTCATGGAATAATATTCCTTACCGAGTACTGTAGTTGGTAAACACAATGTAGCCCCGCTTGCCTGCGACCTGGTGATGTACGAATAAACAACGATCGGATTCGCAGCCGTTACCCGGATAGCCTTATTTGTAAAAACTCCTTCGTCATCGATGAAATAACTGGACGGAATATCGGCCGTTACTACCTCGCCGGGAGCAATAGAGCCCGATTGCAAATTTGTTCCGCCATAGATCTCCACACTGTAAGTAGTAGCGACATCCGAAGTAAGATAGAGTGTCATGGTGGGTGGACCACCGGCATTTACCATTCCTACGTGATAACAGTAGGCCAGCCAAAATTCCTTTCCCTTATTTGAAAAATCCTGTGCAGAGGTACACAGACCGGTAATTAAAGCAGTTACCAATAGGGTAAGTGGAAGGCGGATGGAAGCATTCATGTAGTCAGGTCCTAAGAATAATAAAGCCCTCAAGATAGTAAAAACTTTCAGGGATTCTAGCATCCGTCGGGTAGTAAAACCACGACATGACCTTAATTGCCATATATAAAAAAATTTAAATTATCCTTTCAATATAAAACAAAAGTTAAGTCATACGTTACAACTATATGAATATTAGAATATAATGTTGCAATTATCAAGAAATCAACCAACTATGAAAATGGCATGTTTTGAGCCGTTTAAACCTAATATTATTTCAACTATTTTATTTTTAATAACCATTATAATATACTGATTATTAATAGATATAATGTACATTAACGTGCCTTGATTATTTGCTAATCATTTTTTGGATTAACAACTTGTATTTCCTAATAAAATTGGCCAAGCGAAAAATGGGTTTTTAGGGGCCTTTTCGGAGTCAATAGAAGCCCTCGCCATTTTTGCGCAGAGGAACTAGATGGAAGAAGCTCAGATGCTAATGAGGTTGGGTTGGGAGAAAAAATTTGCGTCTTTGGCTGACCAGGAGAGAAAAGAAAAATTGAAAAATTTTACGTCGGCAATAGCTACTAGAAAAATATAAAGCGAGGGATCAGTCTTTAAGAAGTTGCGGGATGATGTCCGCTCCTTCCAGTTTTAGAACATTCCGACTAACGTCAAATTCAATTTTCGAACCTGGTCGGAAATGTCTTTTACGATGCATTTCTTTTTACATATTTTTCTCTGCTTCATTGTCCACATCGATACATAAAATCTGAAAGATTGGAGACCATCAGGCAATTCAATTTTAGGGTGTGCCGTGTCGTTTCCCTGGTTTTTCACATCTTCTAGTTTTTTCAATTCTGCGTCGTATTCATCATATACTGGTCGTTTATATTTTTTTAAAGAGATAGCACATTCAATTTTTTGGGTACATCCTCATTTCTGTAAAACTTTCTTTATTGGCTATAGGGGCCAGCGTGGTATGGGTCATTCTACGTCACGGCCATATTATGAACCTGTCTCCAATTTCTATTTCGACAAATTCTTCTAGCTGTGCTTTAGTTGGGCGCAATATATTTTTGACCTTTGTTATAGTTCCAAGCTATAACGATGAACCTGGCATTTAAGCCCCGTCCTGCTTCAATACCTCATTTAACAAGAGTGTACAAAGGATTTCCTGGTGTAGAAGCCATCAAATAAGGAATGTAAAAGCCTGTGACCTTAGCAAGCAATAGGTTTATTAAATAATAAATCTTCGGCTTCTTTAGTTACTCCCATCTGAAAGCTTTTATGGCGATCACAGTCATCACTATCGCCCATATGCAAAGGCCTGCGACCTGGAGCGGCATGTGCCAGATATGAGTGCCTTCAAAAGCTATCTTTCTAAGTCCATCCACAAAAAAAGTAAGTGGCAAAACATTGCAAACCGATTGCAACCAATGAGGGTAGTTTTCAATAGGAAAAAAAAGTCCGCATAATAATATCTGCGGTAAAGTAACTGTATTGGCGACCGGAGCAATAGAGCTTTCACTCTCGACCAGGCCACTAATAATAAAGCCAACACTCATAAAAACGATAAGCCCAAAAAGTGAAAACACCATCATCTCTAAAAAAGTAAGAAGGCCGTTTACCAGTGTGAATTGAAAAGCAAAATACCCGAGGGCTATTAGTATAGTGAAACTAAGTACCTGGAAAACCAGGCGGCTTAGCATCTCACCGGCAATGATATCACCCCGGCTGAGAGGGGCAGCGTATAGACGTTTAAACACAAGACCTTTTCGTAAACTGAATAAAATAAAAGCCGAACCAAAAACGCCTGCCATCAGTAAAGAAAATCCAAGCTGACCCGGAAGAATAAAGTCTATCAGGCGGTAAACTCTTCCCGGTAATTCTTTCGTTTGCAGGGATGCAAAAGATGGATTAGCCGGAAAAAGGCGTTGATTGGCCAATGCGATCACATTAGTCAATAAAATTTGCAGCGACCCGGCTTGCATTTTTGATGATGTACCGGAAGTAAGTGAAACGATATAATGGGGAACCGGTGAGATCGAACTATCCTTTCTGATATCCATGATCGCTGCAAGCCTTCCCTTTTTTAAAGCACTTTCTGCCTCTACAGGCGGCAAATCACTATCAATAGTTATGTTATCCATCTTTGCGATGGCTCTGTAAATAACGTTCGCTGTATCGCAACCAGGCGCTATAGCTATTTTCAATTGCACCATCCGGGTATCCACCATCGAGCCAAACACTACAATAAATATGACGGGGAAAAGCAGGGAGAACACGACTGAAATGGGGCTGTGAAGCATGGCCTTTAAACTCGCCTTGGCGAGGGCAAGTATGGCCCTTGATCGCTTAGAGAAAAATGACATTAGCGACAAATGTAATCGAATTTTAAAACGCTGATATGACCAGGCTTTCTGATCTGTATGATCACTTCCCGATATTAAACTGATCCCCTTCTGTATAAATGCTAAACTGCAAATCCCTTAGCTTAATAAGACCCTTCTGGGTTACCTGGACTTGTTCGGGATGTTTGAGTACGACCACCTGGCTTTCGCCCGTTACTTTTACCTTGTTGCCTTGTACAATAATGGCTGTGGCTTCATCAATACCAATACAGGGAAGCGAGGGATATTTTGCGACAGCAGAAAGCAAGCGGTTATACCGGCTGCGAGCAATAAAATGCTGATCAATGATGGCCGAGCTCAAAAGGCCAAGCCCTTCCTTTATCTCGATGTTATTATCATGCACAACCGGGAATGTGGCCGAATAACTTGTGTCGGTTAATTGATTGCCAGTGATCATGTACCTGCTCATAACAGCAGCACCAGCGCTGGTACCTCCAATGGTTGCTCCATTTTTATAAGCATCATGTATGGCCTTGTATATTGGCGTATTGAGAACAATATTCATAAAGCGCAACTGGTCACCTCCCGTAATAAAAATAAGCCGTGCATGTTCCAGTGAATCCAGCCAGTTCTTACTGTTACTGCTTTCTTTTGTGAAATTGAAGCATACGATCGCATTCTTACAAACCGGGTCATAATCTTCTTTGAAATAATAGAACGAAGTATCAGGATATTCACTCGACATAGGTAATACGACCGCATAGTCATTCGGCTTCATGCCGGCTGTGCTTATCAATGTTTGCATTAATTCTTTAGACCTACCGCCTCCTCCGATAATAAAGAGTTTTCCTTTGGCTAAAGCCGCATCGTTTTGCGCCTTGACAGATAAGTGGAAAATCAGTAACCAGCAAACGGTGGCTATAAATAGTTTCTTCATTGGATGAATGTAAGGATTTTTTCACGTGAGTCTTTTGTTTATCGTAACGATGGATGGAACGGCGATTGTGTGTGCAAATTGTTCCTTTATCTTTACTGCAATAAATAATTCATTATGCAGCGCTTGCTATTTCTTTTGCCCGTCATCTTTCTGATCATCATCTCGTGCAATTCTTCATCGGAAAATGAAAAAACAGAAACCCCTGGGTCATCTGCAGGGAAGGCGGATCTTGTGGATGGTCACCCGAACTGGATCATGCAGGGAAATATTTACGAAGTGAATATCCGTCAATATACTCCAGAAGGAACTTTTAAAGCTTTTGAAAAACATTTGGATCGTTTGAAACAAATGGGTGTTCAAACTCTATGGTTTATGCCGATCAATCCTATCAGTAAGGCAGATCGTAAAGGTTTAATGGGGAGTTATTATGCCGTCGCCGATTACACAAAAATAAATCCGGAATTCGGAACGCTGGACGACTGGAAAGAACTGGTAAAACATGCGCATGACATGGGTTTTAAAGTGATCATTGACTGGGTACCTAATCATAGTGGCGCAGACAACCGATGGATCACTGAGCATCCTGATTTTTATGTAAAGGACAGTACCGGGAAACCAGCAGTGCCGTATGACTGGACAGATACACGCAAGCTTGATTATAAGAAACCCGCATTGCAGGACAGTATGATCAACAGCATGAAGTATTGGATCACCGTTTCAGACGTTGATGGCTTTCGTTGTGATGTGGCCGGCGACGTGCCAGATGATTTTTGGAAAAGGTGTATCGCTGAGTTGAAAAAAACCAAAGAAGATATTTTCATGCTGGCCGAAGCGGATAAACCTTCCTTGCATGTTGATGGCTTTGACGCCACGTACGCCTGGAGCATGTTTTCAATGATGAAAAAAGTGGCAAAAGGTGAACGGGCAGCCAGTGCACTGGACAGTGTCCGTAATTATGTTGATACAGCTTTTCCCGCGAATGAATTAAAAATGTTCTTTACCAGTAATCATGATGAGAATAGCTGGAACAAGGCTGATTATGGTACTATGCCAGGCTCAATACATGCGCCCTTTGCTGTATTCACTCAAACAATGCCGGATGATATACCACTTATTTATAGTGGGCAGGAGGAACCGGTGTTGGACAGCATCAGTTTTTTTTATAAGGATCCCATAGTGTTTAAAAATTTTGGCAGGGAAAAATTTTATAAAACGTTACTTGAATTAAGAAAGAACCCGGCACTGGCCGCTAATGCAAGTTTTAAAAAAGTAACTGTAGGTGATGACAAAGCCATTTATGCCTATACAAGAGAAGGCAATGGAAAAAAAGTATTGGTGATACTGAATCTTTCAAAAAAGGAACAACCGGTCAAGATCACTGATGCGGGTTTGCTGGGTAATCCTTATAATCTTTTTATGGGAACTAATGAACAACTTACCGATAAGGAATGGAAGATAGAACCCTGGGGCTATGTGGTCTATGTTTATTGACGAGATTGTAAGCTGTCGTGAGACGTGAAACGTCAAACGTGAATAGAACACCCATTCATCACTCGCGACTGACCATCTCACGTTTCACCTTTCACATTTCAGGTTTAATTTTATTTACCTAAATTCATCGCCATAATCCTAAAAACAAATTGTCATGCGAAAGCTGTTTTCTTATTTAATCATTTCATTGGTCTCCGTATCTTTTGTAAACAAGATCCATGCAGCACCTGATACAACTTCTGTTGAAGGGCGTTGGGATATCACTATTTATAATGCCGGAAAAACGATGCCTTCGTGGCTGGAAGTTGTTCACTCAGGTTTACATACTTTGGTTGGCCAATTTGTAGGTACTGGTGGAAGTGCGCGTCCCATTTCAAAAGTTAATTTTAATAATGGCAAGGTGAGTTTTTCTATTCCTCCCCAATGGGAAACAGGGAATGACCTGGCATTTGAAGCTACGCTGCAGGGTGATAGTCTTATGGGTACTATAACTTTTCCTGATAGAAAAACATACAACTGCAGTGGTGTTCGTGCGCCTTCACTAAAACGTCCTTCTGGGCAGGCTTGGGGAAAGTCTATAAAACTTTTTAATGGTACTGATCTCACAGGCTGGCATCCTTCCGGTGAAAAAAATCAATGGGTCGTCGAAAATGGTATTTTAAAAAGTGCAGCTCCCGGTTCTAATTTAATAACCGATGCAAATTTCACAGACTTTAAGTTGCATGTGGAATTTCGCTATGCGAAACACGGCAATAGTGGAGTTTATTTACGCGGCAGGTATGAGGTACAGATACTGGATGATGATGGAACGTCACCAAAAAAAGGTACGATCGGGGCCGTATATGGATTCTTAGCTCCGAGTGAAGAATTTGCAAAAAAAACGGGTGACTGGCAGACGTATGATATCACATTAACCGGTAGAATGGTCACAATAGTCGCAAATGGCATAACCATTATCTGCAACCAGGAAATACCAGGCATTACAGGAGGCGCTCTCAACAGTAATGAAGGTGAACCAGGCCCGATCATGTTGCAAGGCGATCATGAGGCCATTGAATACAGAAGTATTGTCCTTACTCCCGCAAAATAATTCCTCAAAGTTTCGAAAGGGCCCTGTGTTTGTCAGTAAGTAGCAACCCTATTATAGTTATCACCGTTTAGTATTTTGAAATAACCTGGCTTCATCCTTAACCATACGGGCCATTATCATTTTCACCGGGGAGTAATTTTAATTCCTAAAAATCTGGATTATGAAAATGATCATGGACTCCGTCATCAGAAAACCCACTCACCTCTTAGCAATTACCTCTCTTTTTATTTTCCTGGGTATATTATTAACCAATTGCGACAAGAACGACAGTAACAACATCAATAATCCATCTGATAGCACTAAGGTTGACCTGCAGCTGGTAGCCGATGGATTTGTTTCGCCAATCGGTTTGGTTGCCGCGTCGGACAATACGGGTCGTCTATTTGTCATTGACCAGGCAGGAAAGATCTGGATCATTGATCAAAGCGGCAGTAAACTCCCGACCCCTTTTATGGATGTCACCTCAACACTGGTTGCATTAAATACAAACTATGATGAACGTGGCTTGTTAGGACTGGCTTTTCATCCACAGTTTGCCACTAATCATAAATTTTATATCTATTATCAACTTCCTCCGCGTACAGGTAATAATCTGAGTCGCATCTCAGAATTTCAAACTTCTGCTTCCGATGCTAATATTGCTGATATGGCTACAGAAAAAATTTTACTTGAATTGGACGATCCTCAAAGCAATCACAATGGAGGGACGCTTGCATTTGGAACTGATGGGTTTTTGTATATCTCTATTGGCGATGGTGGCGCAGCCAACGATGTAGCCGCTGGTCACGTAGATGATTGGTATGCTGCGAATGCAGGAGGTAATGGACAGGATATCGAGGCAAATCTTTTCGGAAACATTTTACGAATTGATGTTGATAATGGATCACCCTATGGCATCCCGGCAGACAATCCTTTGGTAGGTAAGGATGGACTTGATGAGATCTATGCCTACGGTTTCCGCAATCCTTTCCGTATGTCTTTCGATATGGGCGGTAATCATGACCTGATCGCCGGTGATGCCGGCCAGGGCTTGTTTGAAGAGATCGATCTTGTAACAAAAGGTGGAAATTATGGATGGAACGTAAAAGAAGGAAGAGCTTGTTTCAACGCGGCCGACAACACGACAACAATGCCCAGTTGCCCATCAATGGATAATTTCAATAACCCACTTATAGATCCTGTAGTCGTAGTAAATAATTCCGCGAATCCGCAGGGAGGCCGTGCACTGACTATTATCGGTGGTAATGTATACCGCGGAACTGCCATACCTGACTACCAGGGCAAATATATTTTCGGCAGTTTTGGGCAAGGAGGTGCAACACCCGATGCAGAACTTTTTATCAGCACACCAGCGGGACAAACCGATTGGGGTTTTGAAGAGATCAACCTTGCGAGTCACCCAAATGACATCGGCTATTATTTAAAAGGGTTTGGCCAGGATAATAATGGGGAGATCTATTTAACGGTGAGCAGCAACCTGGGACCTTCCGGCGCAACAGGCAAAGTTTTTAAATTGATAAAAACATCCTGATCATGGTAACTTAAATGCGGAAGTTATTGACACAAACGAGCATGTTTTATTTTTTAATTTCTTGAAATAAAGTTAGATTTAGTTAAAACAAATTGCTATGAAATGAGTCACAAAAATCTTCTCAAGGAAGTTTTTGTGACTCATTCCCTGCCTGCCGGTCTCCGGCGGCCAAAGCCTTTGGCGACGGCACGCAGGCGGGCATCTGGCCAAACCAAAATAAAAAATAATCAGATGAAGAAGACATTTGTTTATCCCGCTGCTTTATTGCTACTGTCAGTTTTGATGATATCCTGTAAAAAGGAACAAGTGGGAAGATCTCTCACACCCCTACAGCCCAACCAATCCATTAACGCGAGTGTTGCTTCCGGGGAAACCTTCACTTTTGTTGCGGGATCCACGGGTTCACTAAGCGTAAGTAAACAAGCATTACATTTTCAGATCAGTGAAGCGGTAAATGAGAACGGCTCTGTTTATTACAATTACAAGCCGGTAGGAGATTATATCGGATCGGACGAAGTTGCTTTAATGTATCTGTCAGATGTTGCTGCGCCCCCTGGCATCAGTACCAGCACCGGTTGCCCGGAGAGTCATAATACTCCTTCCAGTGCAATGAGTACAATTGTCATAAAACTGACCGTGACAAAATAAAACTGTCTACTTTGCTTTCTTCTTAACAGCCTTAGTTTTTGAAGTGGGTTTTGGTTTTAATGTTTTTGCATAAGCAAAGCTGAGGTCAAAATATTTTTTCAATTCTTTCGGCGAGTTCAGTAATCGGTCAGGTATTACTACATATTCTTTCATCACCGCTCCATACTGTTCCATCAAACCTGAGTTATATTTATCCAGGAACTCTTCCCTGTCCTCTTTTGACAAACGAAAGCCCAATGAGCCGTCTTTTCCAAGTAAGGAAAACATGTTACCGTTCAAAGAGGTATAAGGCATCGTATCCCCTTTTCGTTCAATGGAGGGATTGGTTGCTACTAATTTTTCATAAATGGCCAGTTTATTTGCATAAACTTCAGACAGTTTTTTTGCAGCCATAAAATTGAATTTAATGTTGTCAACTCCGACAATTCAAATTTAGATATGTTTAAGAACAGGTAGGGAAGATTAATACTTTTTAAGTAATATTAATATCCAAATACATCAACTACTATGTACAAATCTTTCTATTCAATTCTTTTTGTGATTGCCAGTTTCACTTTTCTACAAGCAGGGGTACAACAGAAACCTCAGTTTAAAGTGATCGCGTTTTATACAGAAAGAAATGATCTTGCTCATATCAGCTTTGTACATGAAGCCAATAAATGGTTTCCGAAAATGGCCGCACAATACAATTTTGTCTATGATTCAACAAATGACTGGACCAAATTGAACACAGATTTTCTTTCGCAATACCAGGTTGTGCTTTTTTTGGATACAAGACCTGATGTGCCTGAGCAAAGAGATGCGTTCAAAAAATATATGGACAATGGTGGAGCATGGATGGGGTTCCACTTCGCAGGGTTTGCATTAACACCTTCAGACTTTCCTCAAAACTGGGATTGGTATCATAATGAATTTATAGGGGCAGGACAATATGTTAGCAACACATGGCGACCCACATCGGCCATTCTTCGGGTAGAAGACAGCAAGCACCCGGCTATGAAAGATCTGCCAACTACATTTAAATCTTCACCGAATGAATGGTACAGGTGGGAAAAGGATATCCGGAACAATCCCGATATCAAAATATTATTATCGATCGATTCCACCAGTTTTCCCCTGGGCACAGGTCCCAAGCAACACGAAATATGGCATAGCGGCTATTACCCTGTTGCATGGACAAATAAGAAATACCGTATGATCTACACCAATATGGGTCACAACGACATCGATTACGAAAACAAAACGAATAAAGAGCTCTCCTTTCAATTCGACAATGAGATCCAGAACAAATTCATTCTCGATGCATTGCTTTGGCTTGGAAAACGAGATCATAAATAAAAAAGGGTACAGCAATTCTTGATTGCCATACCCTCATGACCTTTTAGTTCATGTGTCAAAAAAGGGTTACAATTTTACAAACGAGAATGATTTGGTTTGCTTTGAGGTCGTAATATTCACCATATAGATCCCACTTGTAAGACCTGTTGTATTTACTTGCAATAGGGGTTGGCCCTCAGCAGGTACTATTGTCTTTACCAACACACCATCGGACCTGACGATCTTAATTGAGGTTGGTTTTTCCAAACCCGTCATGTCGATCGTCATCAGATCACGAACAGGATTTGGATATATCTTATACTCTGCCCTTGGCACCACCTCTGTTGTTATTGCCTGCGTTGTTATTTCTTCCTCCTCGTCACATGAGTCGGTGCGGAAGGCATTGACGGCAATGTTACTTAGACCGGTGTTTCGCCTGATAATATCTGAAAATTTAGTGCGCTTTATTTGGTTACGGGTCGCGTTGGGCAGGTAAGGATCATTCAGATAAAAATAATAATCTCCGTCTCTTAATTTTTCGAACTGCGATTTGAGCATCGCGTTCAATGTTCTTCCAACCGATTTGCCGGGCAAATGATCTTCGGCAAGTATACCAACCCAGAGATCGATATTGTTCACACTCTTATATAATATCCTCAATGAATCGGCTAAAGAATCGACTGACGTAATATCCGAGAATCGTCGCGCCTGTGTACCCGTGTAGAAAAACCTTGCTGTGTTATAATCCGGCAATCCATGATCTCTTCCTCTTTGAATATTTAAGCTACCCAGGTCTATCCCAAAACGAACAGGGCTGCTTGCACTGACAAACAAGAAATTTCTCAACACATCATTGATCCTGGTATCTGTTTCATATTGATCATGGCTTGAAGCGCCTTTGATAAAAACATCTATCCCATACGTTGGTGTTAAACTCGGGTTCCAAAACACGTCCACAAGTTCCATTTCACCCGGTCCGACCTCTTCACAATTATTATCAACCAAAACCACATCATCGGATACCATTGTATGTCCGAGCCTGTACGATGCAGTGGCAAAACTGTTCATGATGTCAGGTCTTACGTTGTCTTTATATCCCGAGTAAGGTTGAAGTACAATGCCAAGCGCCGGCAAAAATTCCTGGTAAGTGATCGCTTCAATTTCAGCTCCCACTACCTTTCTTGCGATCTGGTACATCTGTTCGTCATTTCGCATGCCCAATCGAATCAAGCTGTCGCAAATTCGATTATGCTCGCGTACAAAGAGAGTATGAAGAGAAGTAAGAACAGGATTTTCTGCTGCCCGATCATCTCCTGCCACGAACGTCTTTACATGATGATCGCTATCGTTTGCCATCTCAGGAGCGTTCAGGTCGATCGCGCCACTTAACTCACCATTTCGTGTATTGTAGGGTAATAAATTTCCTGAAGAAGTTTTCATTTTACCATTTCGCATTGTCCTGAGCCACGCTGCTCTTTTTGAATCGGAGCCGTACACATTCGATCCATCAATAAACGAAGTGATCATGTTAAGTTGTTGTCTCACTTTGTTACCGCGTGAATCGGTAGTCATTTGGTAATCGCTTCGGTTAAAAGGAATGTCTTCGGTAAATATCTTCTCCGTTGCCGGTAAAGAAATGGGAACATATTCCGTGGTACCCGTCGGTGTTGCACTCATGTCATGATCAAGGAATTGCCCCCACTGATAAACTAACGTGCTCAATTGTCGTGTATTGAACTGTGTTACCGGTTCATCGATCACCGCATTGGAGATGGCCCTTGGTGAAGGACGATTGACACCCCCAATGGCGCCACTGGGATCGCTCGGGCCATATTGGGCCGGCATTTCTCTGAACAACAGGATACCGGCAGCACCCCAGTTTGTTTTTGAACTGCTGCTGATGTTATTATTGGTTCCATTTATTGACCTGTAAGGAGCATGGACACGCAGAGAGACCACGGTCAGCGGATCTATCAAAGGCCGCTTGATCTGTACGAGCAGGTTTCCTTTAACAGCCCTGCTTTGCTGTGCAATAGATGGAATGAACGATACAGGGACGAGGATGAAAAAAATGGCTGTCTGTAAGATTGTTTTCCTGGGCATAATAATAATTTTAAAGTGTAAAATTTTTTTTTCATCGCAACAAAGGATTATTGATCTGCCGTTCAATAGCTGAAAATGCCGGCAGTAAGAGTAGAGTTAGGGTGTAGACCAGACTGGAGACGAGTAAGAAGAGTAACTATCATTTGCAACAAGGCATCGGTCCATCCCTGGAAAATATCCCCGATTCTAACGATAGTATGTTGTGAAGTATGGGAAATGAAAGGGCACGTTGATCAAAAACTGCAGGAGGGATCTTCGAAGCAGTTAGTTTTTCATAATCAATCAGTGAGCTGGTTTTCATAGATAATATTTTAAGCAGTCTAAAAAATACTATTCAACAAAGGTGAATATCAAAAAATAAAATCCGTTACACAATTCTGATTAAGTGTTATATAATTCTGAACTTAAAGGAACAACGAAGAAAAGTGTTCAGCGATCACAAATTTTCGAGCGGAACTAAATTTTTATATTTTAATTTTTTAAACAGAGACGGAGTTATGCCAGTGATCTTTTTAAACTGTGCAGATAAGTGAGCTGTGCTGCTATAGTGAAGCTTCCACGCGATCTCGGAAAGAGTGAGGTCATTGTACAAAAGCAATTGTTTTACCCGCTCGATCTTATGGAGAATAATAAAATGTTCGATCGTGACATTCTTTACTTTCGAAAAAATTTTCGAGAGATAAGTATAATTCGTTTTTAGTTTACTGCTGATATAACTTGAATACTTTATGACGGGTAATTCGTCAGAATAATGGATCATCTCGATGATCACATTCTTTATTTTTTCTGTAATAATATTCTCTTTCCCGGATATTAGTTCAAAATCATCGTGCTCAAGACTTTCTTTAAGTCTTTCGTACTGCTGATCGGAAAGGATCTCCCCTACTTCGATCTCCCCTATGTCAATCGATACAAGATGCAGTCCCAGGTTTTCAACAATGGATTTGACCTGTTTTTGAGAGGGCACGGTGGTCATATTTTTGATAAATGCCTTCAAGGGTTATTCCTTAGAATATTAGAGTTGTTGGCAAGCATCAAAAATTTCTCCAGTTTCTACGAACTCAACCAATCGTCTTTAAACCCTGCATTTTGTTGAGTTGAATCATCTTTTTCAAATTAAAAAAGGATAAAATACGATAGCACGCATTACGAATATCCTAGTAATATCACAACACTTGGCTGCGGTCTATCCGAATTGGAACGATTTTTTATTTTTTACTATATTATCACAAATAATTATAAACTTCTAAAAGTTTGACCAATGTCAAAAACAACTGTAGAAACCGGGATCTCGCAAAAAGTTCTGATCATTGAAGACGAGGGTGAAATGTGTCTTGTATTGAACATTTTACTCAGCAATGAGAATATTGAATTAGAACATGTAAAGAATCTTTCGGCTGCCGAAGAATATCTTTCAAGGGAGCTACCCTCGCTTATTATTCTTGACAATAAACTTCCTGATGGATTTGGAGTTGACTACATCAGTTACGTAAGGAAGAAATATCCATCGATGAAGATCATAATGATCACAGGATTTGATGCTTCGGCAAAGGATGTGGCTATGGAAAATGGAGCCGATCTGTTTTTAGAAAAGCCGTTCACAAAACAAGACATTCTTACGGCGATCAGATCATTGCTCAATTTATCCGGGAACTAATTAGCCGGGCGTTGAAGTTCATCAGTTATTCTCTGTATACTTCTTGAAATTGTCAAGAATAGCCTGCCAGCCGTTGCGTTGCATTTCCACGGAATGAGTATTTTCTGCCTCAAAACTTTCTACCACTTTGGTTGTGTTGTTCTGTGGAGTAAAATTTATTTTTACTTTTCTTTCGTCACCAAGAGTATATTCGATATACTGATGTTCCCTGACCGCATCATATACTCCGCCAAACTCAAAGCCCATACTTCCATCCTTCGCTTCCATACGAGCTGAGAAACTTCCTCCTACTTTCAGATCATTTTTTGACCATGGTGAATGCCAATCATCAGAGGCGTGGTTCCATTTGACAATATGTTTCAGGTTTTGTCCAGTATTCCCATACTTTTTTTACCGGCGCGTTGATTGTGCTTTCAATTGTAATGACAGTCTTTTCCTGCGTTTCCATGTTATAGAATTTTTTTTGTTGAATTTATTTACATCACAAATATCAGCTGGATTTGCCATGTAGATGCTGTGCAATAGCGGCAATTTAGAGAGTCTTTTGCGACAAGAGAACTACGATTTATGTGATTTGAAGGATTAAGAGGATCTTCAGGCACGATACCCGTGTAAGATTAAATTTGTTATTGTTTTTTTCCTATAAATTAATTTTTAATCGGGAAAATCCTGGTTCTTACCTGAGAATGTAGGTAATGCCACCGATCGTTTGCCTGTACAATCCGGATTTCAAGGCGCCTCTTAATTCGGTTTTGTCGAATGATGAGTACCATTCAAACGGAACTGTCCCGACCTTTTTTAATTTGCCTTTTAGTAACTTATCGTCGAATGTGGAGTACCAGGTAATAGGGTTGTTGCCGATCGTTTTCAATTTTCCCCGGTATGCTTCATCATCGACCGAAGAATAATATTCCAGGACCGAACTACCGATAAATCGCAATTTGCCCTTATAGGCCGCATTGTCAAAATTGCTATAGTAATCAAGAAGAAGAGTACCGATTGATTTTAGCTTTCCCACTTTTGTAGCCTCCTCTAAATGGCCATAATAATTAAAGGTGCAGGTGCCAATGCTCCTGACCTTTCCTCTGAACGCGGAGTCTGCCTCCTGACCATAATATTCTATCCTGCCGAGATACGGCTGAAGTTTTGGATCATAATAATTACCTCTATCTGCCAGCAGTTCTGTTCCCCACTCAAGGAGTTTGCCGTCGTCTGTAACACGGAGGAGAATATTCTGATCGGTAACAAAAGAAAAATAAGAAAAGGTGGTGCCTCCTGAAAAGGTCACCTGGCTCAACTTCTGCGAAAAGGCAGGGCTAATAATGGTTGAAAGAGCGATGGCTGTAAATAATTTTCTCATACATTATCTGAATAAGGGTAACGCATTTTTTGTCTGCACAAGATAGTTTTTAATGCAGATTTATTATAGCGCTTTCCTCAATCTTTCTTGTAAAAGAAGTTAAAAAACCGGGTTATAAATAAAAGGCCAGATAAACATCTGGCCTTCCTCGCAGGGCTGAGGCTTAGTCCCTTTTTATGTAACCAAATAAGCCATGCTCCTCGTCCCCCGGGCCGGCAGCAAAAAACAACCAATTAGGATCAATTGTTGTCGCAGAGGCGGGTGCAAATGAAATAGCCCATAAACCGTCTATTTCAATAGTCTTACCATTTGAACGAAGCGCTCCGATAAATTCACCGTCTTGGTCATAAGCATTGATGTGACCATCTCCAAAATTGCCGATAAGTATTACGGTTTTTATATCATGATGTTTTTTCTCACCCATCTTACCATTGTCTTCTTCATCCCCATCCCATTTTTGATTTTCCCAGAATGCTGTAGGTGCCATTGCCACGCCCCATGGCGCATTTAATTTGCCGGCTGATGCAAAACGCTTGATCAGTTTTCCGTTGGGATAGTAAACATCTACAAATCCGAGCCCGGGTCCTTTTTCCTCTTCACCTTCTTCAACATCAACCTTGGCGTACATCACAAACAGGTTGCCACCCACATTTTGAATGTTGAATGGCGAATAACCAGGGGGCAGGGAATAATCGGTGAAAGGCTTCCCCGATACTACTGTCCAGCTGGTATCATACACTTCTATTTGCCCGGTACGAAAGTTAGCGGCATAGATAAAAGAATCAACGCCGTCGGCTGCGATAGCAAGACCGGTATAAACAGAAGTGGCTGAATGATCCTTGACCTTTATGGCAACGTCTCCTCCATTCCATCCTGAGATGACTCCGTCGACACCAACAAAAATAAATCGCGCAGGATTTCCATTGGGAAGTCTAAAACCGCTACTACCATTAAATACGATCCCCGTTGGATGACCACCACCGGCATCGGATGTCGGTGAAGGAATAGCAACAGGTGGCCTTACATCGCCGCCTTGTGTATTAAAGATCATACTCAGACCTGTTACTTCTGCATTTACCCAGTCGGGTCCTGATGGAGCAAAAGCCATTCCCCATGCATTTTTAAGATCAGGGACCACTCTTAGCGGGTTATATTGATCGTTATCACCCACCAGGTTCACCTGCTCATAATTTGCCTTGAGTTGATCTGGTTTCGGGAATGGATTTTTTTTACAACTTGCTACAGCTATCAATAAGCACGCAATTGCTAAAACTGTTTTGGTCGTTTTCATAAAACTCTTTTTCATATAAATCGATTTTGGTTACAAAAAAATCTTCTGCAGAATTCCGGGGATTTAATTCTGTGCTTTAGTAGTTGGATGTAGAAAGGAAAAAAAGGAGCTTTATTAGTAAGCGTTATAACATCTGACAAGGTTGCCGCCTTTTGAGATTTAATTTGTTTTAATATCATCAAATTATTTTTGACTTATCTTTTCCAAACATTCTGCTATGAGAAAACTATTTGGTATAGTTTCCATTTTATTTTGCTTCAACTCCTTTTCCCAGCAAAGTTTCGAGGTCAGTTGCCCACCCAAACTGGAAGATCATATTCCCGATGGACGTTACTGCCCATGTTAAGTAATAACGATAAAGTAGAGTCACGTTTATTTCAATCCTTCTTGTAAGGGTCAAAATTTCCGCGATAGCAGGATTGAACGTTAATAAAAAAGGCCAGATACAGATCTGGCCTTTTCGCGGGGCTGAGGTCTTAGTTCCTCTTTATGTAACCAAATAAGCCATGCTCTTCATCACCAGGCCCAGCAGCAAAAAACAACCAATTAGGATCAATTGTTGTAGCAGTGACGGGAGCGAATGAAAGAGCCCATAGATCTTCAATCTCAATAGTTTTACCATTTGAACGAAGCTCACCAATAAAATCACCATCCTGATTAAAAGCGTTAATGTGACCATCGCCATTATTGCCGATCAGGATTACACTCTTTATATCATGATGTTTTTTTCCAGGTATCTTATCATTGTCTTTTTCGTTCTCGTCCCATCTTTGGTTTTCCCAAAAAGCAGTCGGTGCCATTGCCACACCCCAGGGCGCATTTAATTTGCCCCCGGATGCAAATCGGGTGATCAATTTGCCATTAGGATAGTAAATGTCTACAAATCCAAGTCCCTGTCCTTCTTCTTCTTCACCTCCATCATCACCTACTTTGGCATACATCACAAACAGGTTTCCACCTACATTTTGAATATTAAATGGCGCATAACCCTGGGGCAGGGAATAATCTGCGAAAGGTTTTCCCGATACTTCTGTCCAGCCAGTATCATACACCTCAATGTGGCCGGTACGAAAGTTTGCAGCATAAATGAAAGAATCAGCACCGTCGGCTGCAATAGCAAGACCGGTATATGCAGAAGTGCCTGAATGATCCTTTACTTTTATTGCAACATCTCCCCCATTCCATCCTGAAATAATTCCGTCGACGCCAACAAAAATGAATCGTGCCGGGTTTCCATTGGGAAGTCTAAAACCGCTGCTGCCGTTAAATACGATGCCCGTTGGATGTCCTCCGCCCGAATCCGAACCAGGAGAAGGAATAGCAACCGGAGGCCTTCCATCATCGCCTTGTGTATTAAAGATCATACTCAGACCTGTTACTTCTGCATTAACCCAGTCACCACCGGAAGGGGCAAAAGCCATTCCCCATGCATTTTTAAGATCAGGAACTATTCTTAGCGGGTGATATTGATCATTGTCACCCACCAGGTTCACTTGCTCATAATTTGCCTTGAGTTGATCAGGCTTGGGGAATGGATCTCTTTTACAACTTGCTACAGCCAGCAATAAGCATGTAATTGCCACACCTGTCTTCGTCGTTTTAATTAAACTCTTTTGCATATAAAATCGAATTTTGGTTACAAAAAATCTGCTGCAGAATTTTTGGGAGTTTAATTCTGATCTATGCGTTGACTTGCAAGAAGGAAAAAAGGAGTGATAAATAAGCGTTTCTAAATCGAATAAGGTTGCCGCTGCTAATTTTCTTTTTTAAGATTTAATTTGTTTTGATATCATCTTAAGAAGTGGCGTCATTAAAATTATTTTTGTCTTATCTTTTACCAAACATTACTGCTATGAGAAAACTATTTGCTATAGTTACCATTTTATTTTACCTCAGCTCCTTTTCACAGCGAAGTTTTGATATCAGCTGCTCTTCGAAACTGGAAGATCATATTCCCGACGGACGTTTACTGCTGCTAGTAAGCAACAATGACAAAGCAGAGCCCCGTTTCCAGATCAGTGATGGTCCCACCACTCAACTCGTTTTTGGAATGGATGTAGATAACAGTGCAAAAGGAAAGTCTCAAATATTTACCCAAAACAATTCAGCCATCTTTGGTTATCCTATTCAGAATCTAAAGGACCTGCCAAACGGAGAATATTATGTGCAGGCATTGCTTCATCGTTATGAAACTCTTCATCGCAAAGACGGACACATCGTAAAACTTCCAATGGACAGGGGCGAAGGACAACAATGGAATCTTGCGCCAGGAAATTTCTACTCAAAACCGGTTAAGATAAAAATTGACAATAGCAAAACGGGAGTGATCAAAATTGAAATGACGGAAGTAATACCGCCGATCAAGGAACCGGAAGACACGAAATACATCAAACACATCAAAATCCAAAGTAAACTCCTTAGCGAGTTTTGGGGACGACCCATGTATCTCGGCGCTCATATTTTATTGCCGGAAGGATGGGGTACGCATCCGGATGTAAAATATCCTTTGGCTATCTTTCATGGCCATTTTCCTTCCGACTTTGACGGCTTTCGCACAACTCTTCCGGATACTTCTTTAAAACCTGACTACAGTGAACGCTTTCATCTCAGTGGCTATAACAAGATCATCCAGCAGGAAGCATATGATTTTTACAAACTATGGACAGGGCCAAATTTTCCCAGGGTGCTTGCTATAGAAATACAACATCCATGTCCTTATTATGATGACTCATATGCGGTAAATTCAGAAAGCATCGGCCCTTATGGTGATGCAATTACCTACGAATTGATCCCCGAAATTGAAAAAAGATTTCGAGGCATCGGACAAGGATGGGCAAGGTTCATGTATGGCGGCAGCACAGGCGGATGGGAAGTACTCGCAGCTCAGGTTTTCTATCCTGATCAATACAATGGATGTTATTGCGCCTGCCCCGACCCTATTGATTTCAGAGCTTATACAGTCATTGACATTTATAAAGATAAAAACGCCTACTTCCTTGAAAGCGATTTTAAAAAAACACCGCGACCTGCGACCCGAAATTATCTTGGGCATGTAAGTTCTACCCTGCAGGAAACAAATTATCGGGAGCTTGCATTGGGTACACACAGCCGCAGTGGACAGCAATGGGATATTTGGGAAGCTGTCTTCTCACCTGTTGGTGCCGACGGATATCCAAAACGTATTTGGAACAAAGTGACCGGAGAAATAGATAGCAACGTAGCAAAATTCTGGAAAGAGAACTATGATCTTTCTTATATCATGAAGCGTGATTGGAATAAACTTGGTCCAAAACTCAAGGGAAGAATCCATATCTATTGTGGTGACATGGATAATTACTATTTAAACAACGCGGTTTATCTTACCGAGGAAATGCTAAAGGCGTTGGACCATCCAACTTACGATGGTGAGGTTGATTATGGCGACAGGGCAGAACATTGCTGGAATGGCGATCATACACAACCGAATTATATTTCAAGACTACGATACCACCAGATGTTTATTCCGAAATGGGCAGAAGAAGTAAAAAAGCGAGCACCGGTAGGAGCAGATCTTCAGAGCTGGAGATATTGATGATCGTTGCCAAAGATTTTATTTCTCATCAATAAAACTGTTTATTTATCTTGTGCACTACAAAACTATTTGCTATATGAACAAAATGATCGCATTCATTTCAATTCCAGTCATCTTACTTTCCTGTAATTCATCAGTTCAAACCCCTGAAACAACTTCGGCAAAAAAGCCGATCGAAGGAACATGGAAACTTCTTACGGGCACCTTGATCGAAAAAGGTGACACTACAGTTACCGATTACACAACAGGAAAAGAATTCATCAAGGTCATTAATAATGATCATTTTTCATTTTTGGGTCATGACCTGAGCAAAGGGAAAAATGCAGATTCAATGTTTACGTGCGGTGGTGGTGGTTATCAATTAAAAGACAGTTCATATACCGAGCATCTTGAATATTGCAATGACAGGCAATGGGAAGGGAATGATTTTACATTCACCGTCACTATTAATAACGACACTTTACTTCAAAAAGGCATCGAGAAGATCGACAGCCTCGGCGTGAACCGGATGAATATTGAAAAATATGTGCGGTTAAAAGGTCGGTAATGGCTGAATTCAGGATGAGATTACCACGAGTGACACGAAATTCGTGGGCCTAAATCCTAAGCTATTCCGCGTGAAGAATCTGCGTGTTTTAATGGTATGATTGATCCTTTGCATTTCTTTCTACCACCCCTTCGGGGTTGTTATATTCGGATGTAACGATTTTCTATTTTCCAGCACATTGGGATCCTAAGCTTAGAATTCCACGTGGACAAGTTGTCGCGG
>JADMIO011417950.1_pt1 | contig 91629 bp, 77 predicted proteins | sample 8958161 | NCBI WGS metagenome assembly JADMIO01 (sample SAMN16585339, study PRJNA669376) | soil metagenome | isolation source: Crop rotation soil | place: USA: Cullars Rotation, Alabama | collected 2011
CAGCACCGCTGTCACCTGAGTTGGAAGCAGCACCTCTGTCACCTGAGTTGGAAGCCTGTTTATTTTCTTCAGTGTTGACCGCCTGCTTTAACTTTTCTGTGTTGGTGGTTTCTTTTGTGACCGTCGTTTTTTCAAAAATGAATTTGACACCGGATGCAATTAAATTGTGCAGCGATAGCTCAACACCAATTTTTATTTTGGAAGAGCAAATTTTTGAATCATCGGCATGATCCTGTATGGTGCCACTTGCTTCAACTTCTGCAAAACGAGAATACCCTGCAGGATAATATTGAAATATATCAATAGGGTTCTGGCATGAGTGAAAGCCTGAAGCACATACCTCAATGTCTCCGCCATGTTCATACTCTTTTCCAAGTTCGTATTGAAAACCCCGGCACTTAAGATCTTTGTCAAAGCCCTTGAATGTTTTCATGATTTTCTCATTCAACTCATTCCAAAAACTTTCAGGTAAGAAAATATTTTCAACTTCCTTTGCCCTTGCGAACAGAGGTGCAATTTGCGACGGGCTGAATCCTGCAATGCCACAACCGATTTCAGTGACCAGGAAAGTTTTGTCGGAATTGTGTTGAGCGAAATCAACAAAATCAATTATGCCAAGATTTATTATCTCGATGCCACTCATTGTATCAATAGCGTATGCATTTCCTTGCAACCCGCTACCAAGACCCATAACGGCTCCGAACTTTTCAAGTGCTATTGCAGCGGCGCCACCTTCGTGATGACCTGCAGCGTTGCTTCCAAATACAAAGACTTCATTCTTTTCTAACTTGGTAATATTGGTTGGTGTAATTCTTTTCATGTATGTTGGTTTGGTTAATTGTTATATATAATTTTCTTTCTTTCGCGGTTTTTGTAATTAACTGTCTGCTCTGCATAACTGATATCACCTGACTTAATTAACAGATGTATTTTTCCTGTTACACACTTATCTGGCAATCCTGTCATTTCGCAAACCTGTAAAATGTTATTTGCGCCGGCCTTGATGGCATTGAGTACCTGGACTCTTTGAACCTCTTTTTCAGTGGTGTTATCGTGATAAGCAGGAAGCGAAGTCTTCCAGGCATATCCGGTTTCGGGTTGATTGAAGAGATCGAATGTCATATGGTTTGTTCCTCAATTACCTGTTCAATCATGCTTAGTTCATGGAATAAGATTGTGCGGGTGTGCGTGCCTTTGGATAATCTATTACGGAGATGTTGCAATGCCTCCAATCGAATTTTGTTTTCCTCTGCACTTTGCGATTTCAGATATTCATATCTGTTTCGCAGATCACATCCCTTCCTTAGCTTTTGATAAAAGTTCATACTGTTACTCCCTCAAACAATGTCCAATACTTAAACCCGAGATCATTCAACTTTTCTTCGCCACTCTTCCACAGCTCGCAACCTACACTCACGGGTACCTTGAATATTTTGTAATTGATTTTGCTGATGCCCATGATCATGTCTTTTTTAGCTCCGCTGATTTTCATGTACACAACACGTGATCTGTCATAATCAAAATGCCGTACAGCCTCTTCAAATTGTTTCTGTGATGTGCAATTGGTGGACTTAAGATCCCATCCCCATGATAATGGATCTATCCATCCATCGTATTTGCATCGCATGGGAAGGGTGAATTCAAAACCACCATAGTTAAATTTCACATCAGCAGACTTCACAACCTGACCGGTCGATTGTTTAAGCAGCATCATAAAGAACTCATCAGCGCGCGCAGCATTTTTCATTTTCTCGCACATGGCAAACTCTTCACGGGTGTACTGTTCATTGTCCAGTGTGAAGCGGAAGTAATTGAGTTTGTGCGGCTCAGTGAGCATACCATCAACCAGGGAGCCGAGCCGGTAAGCATTGGTATAATCCTGCAGGTCCTGATAGTTCATGGTGATTTGTTTGAGCCATGAGAGATCTGAATTACTGACTTCGGTTCTTTCGAAGTAGGGAGTAGGATTGATGATTGCCTGGTTCATGATGTCCTGCGTGCATGAGTTTTAATTTTTTCGTTGTACTTCAGGAAGGGAGATGATATTTGCACATCATGTTTCAATGCATAACTCTCACAATACTTTTTCATGGATCCGAGTGTTTTCTTTTCCAGCTTGGCTATGTCTTCAGATTTACCTTCATGCTCAAAGTAGAACTGGGCGATGAGCAGGTAACCAAGTGGATTCAGTACTTCAATTTCAAAGCTCTCCCGGGTGCTTGCCTGTGATGGAGCAACTTCAGCCACTGCAGCCTGTGCCTGAAACAATCCTTCTGTTACTTCTGCCTGGCGCATTGTTTCCGCCTGTGACTCTGCTTCCTTCTGACGTTTCTCATTGGCAATTCGCAATTCTTCTGCTTCCTGCTTTGCTCTTTCCTCTGCCTGCCTTTTCATCTCAGCAGCTTTATCGGCTGATGCCCTGGCCATCTCTTCCAGCTCCATTTTGCGAGAGGGGAAACGGTCAAGAATGGAGGACTTGGTTTGTCCAATGATCCTAGAAAATTCAGCGCTGAGTGATTGATATTTCCCTTCCAATGCTGCGTCAATAATTTTCTTTGCATCCGCATCACTCACCAGTACATTTAATATTCGTGGATTAAATGCTTTGAAATGCTTATCAGGATAAACCGAAAGGAAGTTAGCAACGTATTTGCGCTGCTGCTCATAGCTATCCAGTGTCGTATCATTCAGTGCTGCATTTAAAGAAGTCTGCAGCAAGCTGATGTATTCATTGAAGTAGGCAGATAACTTTACTTCTACATCCGCTTTGATCTGTGCACGTTCTTTGTCTTCATTGAGTTTACGCTGCGCTGCCTGTTCTGCCTGGCGCTTCTCCTGTGCCTTTTTGGTAGCATACTGATCACGCATCTTCTGCAGTTCAAAGGGCACCGTGCCGTTTTTCTTCCGGTCGATGGATCCTTCTACACTGGTGCATTCAGATTTAATCATGTCGAAAATCTGCGTGAACTGTTTTCTCGCTGCCATCATTACTCCGACGGTCTTGTCTGCTTTCAACAGGTAAGTATTCACCGCGGCATCCAACTCATCACTCATGCCTTCGGCCTGAATGGTATCAAGCAACGCCTGGCCGGCATCAATAGCACGCAGTGCCATCGATTTATTCTTTGTTACTGTATCAGGTGCCGAGAGAATGATTTCAGTCACCGCTTCTGGATTCATGGTGGATTGTACCACCATGCCGTTTTCCGTTTTAGTTGTCATATATATGTTTCCTCCCGGTGATTAAAAATGTTCGTCTTCGTCTGTGTGTGAATGATTAACTGTTGTCGGTGGATTTGTGACATCCTGCGAATCAGCGAATGAATCATCCTGTACGTTGTTATTTTCAGTAGCTGCATTGTTTTCAGGCGCATCATCGCCATCAATCTCAACAGGAAATGCTTCAATGGCAGGGTTGGTGATTCCTACAGCCCAGCCTTTTTCTAGGCATGCATGTTTGGTGATCTTGGTTCTTAAGAAAGCAGCGCCTGGCTGTCCATCAGGACCATCCACCCAGTTGCCTGATGATTGTTGCTTTGATTTTTTCTTCCATGCTTCCCAGTCTGATTTGCGGTAGATGAAAAATTTATCTCTTCCGCTATCATCAAGAATGAAACGGATGTAACCGGCAATGATCGTTTCTGATTCAAACTTTTCCACGTGCCTTACCACCCTCCCGTTCTCCACTTCAAATACATCGCCCTTGTAAACCAGCTTCGCCTGGTCGGTGCCAATGATCTGGCCGGTAGTGATGAGTCTGCGGATGTGTGCACCGGTTTGTCTCCACAGCACCGCTTTACCTGCAAGAGGAAGTAAATACACTTCATTGTCCTGTGGGTCCAGTGAATAACCATTCACGGCAGCGGTGACAAAGCATGCATAGAGTGAAAAGGGTTCTGCAGCTTTTAACTGATCGGAGCCAGTGATGATTTGCTTGAAGTGTACCAGCTGGCGGTGATACATCATCTCTCCCATCTTTCCTTTATGACAGGCATTGTAATTCTGGATGAACTTGTTTTTTACAAAGTCCAGCTCAGCGATGGCGACAGGTGCCGTCTGCTGAAGGAGGGCCATTACCTGCTGCGGTTGTTTTTTTTCTTGTACTTTTGCTACTGCTTCCATAATTTAGTTTTTGTTAGTGTTATATATATTAAGCCTCGTTCATAGCGGGGCTTTTTAATGATTTCCGTCTCTGAAATATTTATCTGTTAAGCAATCCCCCATCTTGGTAATGAGCGCTGATGCATTTTTAGCCTCTTGTAATGCTGGATATTCATCTACTTCATCACCTTCATTGTAGGGTTCACATTTTCTTTCATCAGCAGTACATGACAATTCTTTGTCAGAAACAGCAACAAGAGAATAACAGGGATTACCATCAACATATTCGCTACGATCTTCAATCACCGCAATAAGCCCTTCATAAACAACTTTTTGCCCTATGCTATATCTGTGCTTTTCCATGTATATATATATTATTTCATATCCTGTTTCATTTGTCTTACAAGCTCCGTCCGTCCCAGTCTTACTGCTCGTTCCACGATCTCATTTAACTGGTACCATTCAGCACCGTCAAATTCTTCCCTGAGCTTCTTATCCAGCCACTGCAAATCATTTTCTTTCATGGTGATTGTTTTCATCGGCTCATGAATACACCTTGCAAAGTCATTGAATGACACAGGTGATATATGGATGGAGGATTGAATCTTGATTGATCTCATGCTGTTACTTTTTGAATGGCGTAGAGTAGTTGAATATTAATATTACAGAGTTTGTTTCTCAGTTCTCCTGTCGGTGTTTGATTGATGAGCGTGTTCAATTCCTCCGACTGTTTAACCAGTGTTTCATACATGGTCGGACTTGCAGCAATTAGTTTGGCGTTGGCAATTTCATCAACACCATCACGTCTATTTTTAATTTCAGCGTAAGCAATGTAATTGCCATTACAGTCTCTTACTTCATTGCCATCAAAACACCACGGGGCATTATAGTTTATTCTTATGGTCGTTTCTTTCATATATATTATTTAATATAATAAATGATGTTCCCTTTCTTGGTGACGTGCTTACCGATCCCGCCAGCCTTTTGTGTTCGCCACGTGATCCATACTGCATAACTGTTTGTTGCTTTCATTGTTTATATATTCAAGGTCAATTAATGCATCTAGTTTTTGAATCCTTCGTGATAACCGGAATCGTGTGAGTGTATCTGTTGTTTCAAAGTATTTATCCTGCAGTCTGTCCAGCTCTTTCTTTACTTCGATCATGAGTTGCATAGTCACACGCAGATACCATAGGACTTAATCATGTCAATCAACTGTGCACGTTCATTTTGTTTTTCACCAAGCAGTACGCCTAGAATTTGAAGTGCTGCCGTATCTGATAATTCTATCTTAACAGAATTGCTCTGTACAGATTTTCCGGCATCACATATTCCGCCGAATGGCAAGACGAAGGTGTGCATCATTGATCTGTGCATTTGCGCTCTAAAATGCTCGTACATATCATTTGTGGAGCCATTAATCAAATTGCCATCAGCATCAAGTACATTTTGCTTCTGATCCTTGCCTTTATTCTCAACTGTCAATTCAAACAACTGCTTTGAATCACCACCAGCAATGAGAATAGCCATCTTGTCCAGTTCAATAATTTCCTTATCAAGAGCCTTAATTCTCTCAAATGCTTTAGTTGCGGATTCTAGTTTTTTCAGGTTCATTGGATATATATTATTTACGCTGCAATTGATTTCTTATCGAATAACTTTCCCGGAAGGTCAGCCAGGATGAATACATACTGTGATGCTTTCTTAATGGGTTGCTCCCTGTCATGCCGTGCCACTGCACTGTGAAAAGACCAGTAGTCATTGGATGCTATATATATTTCATACAGCCAGGAGTGATGACATGCCTCAATGCGCATGCTATTTAACAGAGTGGTGAATTGCAGTTGTGATAGTTTCATGCTGTCTGATTCTTTTTAAGTGAGAATGCTTTTGATGCAACTGCTTTTTTAGAGGAGAGCTTACCTTCACGTTTGTTTTGCTTGAGCCATGCAATCACCTGTGATGGTTCAACCAGCTTAGGACCTGAAGGCTTACCGTAGCTGTCGCAGTCTCTCAAGATGTCACGTGCCATTGTCTCTCCGCAGTCAGCTACGATCATCACCTGATTAAAATCAATCAGTGGTAGCTGAAGGAGCTTTAGTCTGAGTTCAGCACGGGTGAGTTTTTCGGAGTCGGTCATTGTTAATCAGGTATTACAGATTGAATTTTTTCTGCTGCCCTTGCTTCCTTCTCCCTGCGCTTTTTTACTAAGTCGGCCGCATACACTAAAACCTTTCTATAAGTATCAGTCATAGAGTCAGCCTTAAAAGCCAGTCGCACTGTTTCAGTTGATACGCCGGAGCCGGTTGCTATTGCATCAATGTCCCCCCTTTGAAGCTGCTTTCTCAGAATCCGTACATCTGAGGGGTTGATTTGCTCTGTGTTTTGCATTATGTTTGGGATATTGTTTGTATTGACTTGGCAAATGTATGGCAATATTCAAGCATTTTGCAAGTATTTAATAGGAAATTATTGAACAATTCACGTAAATTGCGGTAACTGATTGAAAACTAAAGGCAAAATTTTGCTAAGCGAGGCTTTAAAAAACAGGCGAACTGATCTTGGTTATTCTCAAGAAAAAATGGCAGATATGCTCGGAGTAAGCAACCGCACATATTTTGCTTACGAATCCGGATCAGCAGATAATGATGAGGTGAAAACCAATAAATACCTTCGCAAATTGCATGAATTTAACGAGTCACCTTTTTTAATTATCCCCAGGGCAGATAATATCATTCACGTTCCACTGATTGCATACGGTGGATTTTTACAAGGCTATGCGAACAAAGTATATATAGACAGTTTGGAACGTTATAGTTTGCCTGGTATCACTGGCGAACATTACTCATTTGAGGTTGATGGAATGTCCATGTATGACTTTGCTGCTCCCGGTGATTATGCTATTGCCAAGCCGATTGAAAAATTTGAATGGATGACACCACGCCGTGCTTATGTATTGCAAACAACAGACGGACTTTTAATTAAGTACTTTGAAAAGTTATCTGATAGCACAGGGCATTTTTATTCAGCCAATAAAGAGTATCCGCCTGTTGATATTCCGCTGAAGTCATTAAAGAAGGTTTACTTTGTTGACCGAATCCTAAAAAAAATCTAATAATGAAAAGACTGACAGTTATATTGTTTTTGTTTTCATCTACTTCATACGCCCAGTCAAACGATGATATCTCTAAGAAAATAGACAGTCTCACTTACAAGTTGCAACAACAGCAAAATGCAATTAATGAAATTTCGTACAATCTTGCCAAAGCAAACAGGCTTTATTCACGAGGACTTACATATATATTTTGTGGCGGACTAATTTCATCAGCAGGTATTAGTATAGTAGGGTCTGAACAATTCCAAAAAGATTCACATTTATCTGAGGATGTTGGATGGATTCTTGTGATTGGCGGTGCAGCATGGGCTGGCGTTGGTTATTATTATGCATTATCGTGGCCTCATTGGGTAGGGAAAGCAGGAAGGGTTCAGATTGATCCAAGCGGAGTCTCGCTAAACTTTTAGCGCAGCTACTAACATGATTCAATATCTATATGAAAAAACCAATTCTATTTATTGCATCAATTCTAATTTTGACTTCTTGCGAGAAGAAAAAGGAAGACTGTTATGATTTTTATTTAACAACAACCGTATCCAGGGATCCCGATAATTCTGATTACCCAATCGTATCAAAAAGTGTATTTACTCAATGCGGAATCACCTATGATGAATCAAAAATTGTAGCTGAGTCATATAAAAGCTACGATGAATATCAGGATCAATCTGGTGGCACAATAATAACCACCCGTGTTTGCACTCAGCAAAAACACTGAAACTCACTTTATCTTATTCACCAGTTTGCGCAGTTGTTCATCGGTTTTGGCATAACGTTTCACCATCTTGGTACTGGCATGACCCAGTGCATTGGCAACGGTTGATTCAGCAGCGCCGGCATTTAACAGCCTGGTTGCATAAGCATGACGGAAAGAGTATGATGTCAGGTGTTTTTTAATCCCTGCATCAATGCACCATTTCTTAATCACTTTCTGAATTACATTTTTATATGGCAAAATAAATATCTGCTTGTCCCGGTACCAGGCAGGACCCAACCATTTCAAAACCTTTGCAGTTATTGGCACTGTTACCGGCATCATTCCACGGCCTTTGTTCTTTTGCCGGTGAGCGGTGATCTGCATGCGGTGTTTGTCGATACTGGATCCTGTTAATGTCCGCAGCTCAGCTACGCCAAAGCCGGTACGGGAGGAAACCAGCATGGCACGTTTAACGATATCATCTTTGCAGGGTGTTCGTTCCAGCTCCCGCAGTTCCTTGTCACTGGGAATTTCTTTTTTTACTTCCGGTGTAACCCTTACGGTGAATTCAATATTAGCAGCAGGGTTGATGGTAATGAACTTTTGCTTTACAGCGGTCTTGAGCATGGTGCGCAGGCAGGAGAAATACATGTTCGGGGTGTCCGATCCTGTTTTAGTTTTCAGGTAATCATAAAAATGCTGGCAGGCTGATTCGTCCATTTCCTGAAAGGTCAATCCATTGGGATATAACATAGTCAGGTGCTTGCGAACCCCCAGATTCTTCTGCCTGTTGCCGTGATTATCAAGGTACCAATCCATGAATTCAAAGAAAGAAGTGTAACGGCGCTCAGGGTTGTAGATCTTGTGTTTACTGAACTGCAGGTCGTGTTCCCGCTCAATCCTTACTGCCTCACCCAGGGCGAGCTTTTTATTTCGATCTGCCTGACTATCTTTGGCAGAGATATGAATTCCCAGCGGCTCTTTAATCCTTTTGCCAGAGGATGAATAGTAAAGGTAAAGCTGCGAATTGCCGGAGTCATATTCACGTTCTTTGAGTGTTACTTTCATATATATAATCGGGGACAAGTCGGGGACAGCCAAATATACAAGGTTTATACAAGGTTTGCATAAGGTTTACCAAATAAGAACCCCTATTTTACCAATGAAAACAGCACAAAAAACGATTTTTACCTCTCAAACGGGGAATTAGCTCAGCTGGCTAGAGCGCTTGCATGGCATGCAAGAGGTCGTCGGTTCGACTCCGATATTCTCCACTTAAAGCTTCGGTTATGCCGGGGCTTTTCGTTTTATAAGCTGATTGTATTTTCTTCGTTTTTTCAAATCAAAGTTTACAATTGGAAGATAATGTCTCATCAAAGCTGATATACATTTGTTTCGCGGGTGAATGAATATATATATTCCGGGTTGAGTTAATTCCACTGCATGATTACCCAGTCATGCAGGTGTTTCAAACTTTCATAAAACAACGCTATGAAAAACTTAACTGTAATTTTACTGATCATGCTCTATAACAATGTGTTTGGCAGCATAGATACACTGGAAGTAAAATCAAAGATTACCGATGTTACTGTTTTTACCGATGGTGCACAGGTAACGAGGAAAATTGAGTTAAAGGCCCCAAAAGGGAAACATCTCCTGCTTGTAAAAAAGCTTTCGCAGGAAATGAATGCACAATCAATACAGGTAACCGGATTAAAAGGCTGCAAAATACTTTCAGTAAAGCACCTTGCCGATCATAATGACGACAGGATTAAAAGTATAGAAGAGCTTGCATTAAAAAATAAAATAGACAAACAGGAGTTTGTGATTAAAGAGATCTCCAACAAAATGAGTGTATTTGAAATTGAAGAAAACCTCATTCTTGAAAACAGGCAATTGTCCGGTAAAAGCACGGGCATAACTGTAAGCCAGATCAAAGAAGCCGCAGATTTTTTCAGGTCGAGGATCAATGAAATAAGGCAATTCAAGCTGGCACTTAATACTGAACTGGATGAAGCAAATCAAAGACACCAGGATCTGTATAATACGCTGAATGCTCTCTCATCTGAAAAAAGAAAATCCTTCAGCCAGGTATTGATAACGCTGGAATGTGATAGGGATATCAATGATGATCTCACTATCAGTTATTTCATTGCATCAGCAGGCTGGGAGCCCTTGTATGATTTCAGGGTGGATGACATTTCAAAACCATTTGTCATCGTTTATAATGCCAATGTTTTCCAGACATCTGGTGAAGACTGGAATAATGTCAGCCTTAAACTGTCAAATAATAATCCGAAGTTGTCAGGAGAAAAGCCTGTTCTCAATACATGGTTCCTTGGCAGGCGAACTGCCGGATCATTTGTGCAATCTACGCCTGGAATATGTGCATTGAAAGGCAGAGTGATAGATAATATTACAGGTATGCCTATTGCATTTGCTTCTGTTGCAGTTCTCAATGGTACCAACCAGGTTGCAAATGTTCAGACTGATTTTGACGGGCAATATTCAATCAAACCTTTGCCTCAGGGGAATTTCACCATCAGGACTGATTATGTTGGATATAACAGTCTTGTGATAACCAATGTTCACCTGGAGCATGGCAAAACCGTTTTCCAGGACCTAACACTCGGCAAAAAAACCGTTGAGCTGAGTGAAGTTGAAATTGTTGCCTATAAAGTTCCACTTATCGATAAAGGAAATCCTTCTGTAATGGCAAACGTAACCCGGGACGACATTAATTTCGCACCATCACGCGATTCACGTGCCATTGCTTCAACGGCATCCGGCGTTTTCCAACGCAATGACGGATACGATTTAAACGATAAGGGTGGACGTACAGATGCGACCGGTTATTATCTTGATGGTGTGAAAGTGCGTGGCGGAATTGAAATCACCAATAACATTTCAAATTCACTGAAGTCGAATATCACAACTCTTGAATATGTGATTGAAATACCCTACAGCATCCCATCTGACGGTGAAGATTACAGCATAAAGATCAAAGAAGTAAGTGTGCCTGTTGATTATGTATATCATGCCGTTCCCAAAATCGACAACGGAATATTTTTATCTGCTGAAATACCCGAGTGGAATAAGCTGAACCTTTTGTCAGGTAAATCGAGCATTTATTTCCAGGGAACATATACAGGTCAGTCATTTATTGATGCAGAACAGACAATGGATACATTAACTGTTTCACTTGGAAGAGACAAAGACATATTGATAAAAAGGGAAGCAAATAAGGAGGTATCGGACAAGAAGATAAATGGCAATACAATTAAAGAAACAATTGGTCTCGACATAACGATAAGGAATAATAAGAATCAGAAAATAAAAATCGTTATTGAAGATCAGTATCCTGTTTCAGAGCGAAAATCAATTGAAATAAATACTCCTGAAGCTGCCGGGGCAATGAATGAAGAAAAAACCGGCCGGCTTACATGGGAATTAAATCTTGATGCAAACCAGAAAAAAATGCTTTCCTATAAGTATTCGGTGAAGTATCCTAAAGCCATGGACCTGGCACTGGAATAATATCGAATCAGTTTCAGAAACGGTGGAATGAACTCCACCGTTACTGGCTTATCACATCAGACTAGTATATTTTTAACTAAGATTGGCATAGTCATCCGCATGATGGCATGCTATCTTTATCATTTACTTAAAATGAATAATCAAAATGATAAAGAAACTTTACTTTTTACTTACCGCATTAATGATCAGCCACAGGATCTTTCCCAGCGTAATAAATGTACCTGGAAATTTTGCAACTATTCAATCGGCAATCAATGCTGCGAGTCATGGCGATACAGTCCTTGTTGAACCGGGCACTTACTTTGAGAATATCAATTTCAGGGGAAGAAACATTGTGCTGACAAGCAGGTTTTATATTGCACATGACACTTCATTTATCTGTTCAACGATCATAAACGGAAGCCAGCCTGCGTTTGCTGATACTGCATCATGCGTTATTTTCAATTCAGGTGAAGATTCCACTGCAATCATCCAGGGCTTTACGATTACAGGAGGAGCCGGAACAAAATGGGCCGATGTTCATGGTGCCGGTAATTACCGTGAAGGCGGAGGCATCATTACTGAGTTCTCCTCACCCGTTATCAGGTGGAATTACATCATCAATAACATTGTTACCAATACAACGGGAGTGATATCAACTGGTGGCGGAGGAATACGTTGTGGCGATGGCCATCCGCATATATATAATAATGTGATTTCAAATAACCAGGCGCGCTACGGTGGCGGCGTTGTTTTTAATTATTGTTCAGATGCCATTCTTAAAAACAATATCATCGCTCATAATTCCGGAGGACAATCATACGGTGGTGGTGGAATATGGGCGACAGGTGCCAATCAGCTTTCAATTGTATTTGTGGAAAATAATACGATTGCCAACAATCATGTTTCTGGAGGCGGCGCTTATGGCGGTAAAGGTGGCGGAATTTTTGTTTTTACCGTATCAGTGCGGTTAAAAAACAATATCATCTGGGGAAATACTCAGACTATCGGAAATTCAATAGCAGTTTTCAGCGGATCCGTTACTTCAACCTATTCAGATATTGATTATGCAGTGCCAGGTGCAGGCAACATCAATGCAGATCCATTATTTATTGATACCATTAATTACCTGCTTTCCCCAAATTCCCCCTGCATTGACGCCGGAGATTCCACAGCTGTTTATGATGATCTGATCATTGCACCCTCAACAGCTCTATATCCGTCAAAGGGTACAGAAAGAAATGACATGGGATGTTATGGCGGACCAATGACAACAATTCTTCCAACTTGCCATGTAATAGTGGCAAATATTTCTGATCCTAATAAAGATCCTGTTCGTGTTTATCCTAATCCTGCAAATGACTATTTAACTATCTCAATTGTTGATGAAACTAATTACAATGTTGATATATATAACATTTCAGGGCAGCAGGTTTATAGAAACAGAATCGAAAAAAGCGCCAGAATTTCAGTCAAAGAGTTGCAAAAAGGAATGTATACAGTCAGGATTTCGCTTTTGAACGATAAATCATTTACGAGGAAGTTGATCATTTTATAATTTAATGCATAGCGAAATCTCCAGTTCAATACTGCGTAAAATCAAAATTAATTACAGGTGCAGAAAACATTACCGGCAACTTGCTCCAGGTTTCCAGCGCATTCCGGTGCCGTATTGCCAAATAATAATTATTACCAATTGCAGATGCAGGGAATATAAATAATCCATTTCCATTTGTACTGATTGTTCCTGTCTGGCTATAGACTGTGTTGTATGGATAATTAACATCATGCAATTCAACAGTTATTGTATCGCAAGCAGAAGGTAGTGAAAGCGGATCAACAACAGGAGCCTGTTTTCCATTGTTAAGATAAAACCCTTCCATCAGTACTTTCAGATGAAGATGGCAACCCCATTCATCGGGATCCTCTAGTGAATCGCATCCACGTAAAGAGATATCATCAATCGCAAAGATCGTATGAAATAAATTCAGAATATTGATTCTCATTTCTACTGCACCACTATAATTTCCGGAATTCCATGTATAAACAAATTGCTGCCAGTCACAAACATTTAAATTGGGTTCATATAAAGGAGAAACAGGAAACGATGGGAACAACCCGGTATTAGCTTCTACTACAAATTGAAGTGGTGCAGTGAAAACACTTATACTTGTAACCCAAAAAGAAAAAATATAATCCGTATGCGGCTTTAATACTACTGTTTGTCCCCAGACTTTTGGTTCCGGAGAAATAAACAGAAAATCCTGACATACACACATCATTTGAACGGCAGTAGTTGAAGGTGTATGATCAATGCATGGTGATGTAAACGGATAACTCAGCTGTGCGTTGTTTTTAATAGTATATGAAGTCGCTATACCGCCTCCTGCCGGAAAATAATAATAGTCCGAATTAAATCCGTAATTCCCGTTTTCAAAATCACCATTAAAAATCATTTCATGGCCTAAGTGATGACTGATCCCGCAAGGACAGTTTATTTCAACCAGATGCAACAACACAATAGAATCACAATACCCGGGGTTATTATATGAATATATATAATCCCCCGCATTATATATACTAACTCCCCAGGGCAGAGTATACGCGAAACCATCGCAGACACTATCTGTTACATAGGTGGTATCGTTATAATGTATCGCCAGCAAAAGGTTTACAACTGAATCACATCCATCTGGCAAAAGATAAGTGTAAGAATAATTGCCCGGAATATTGGTTGTTCCGCCCCAGGGAAAATAATAAAACCCTCCCTGGCAAAACTCATCAGTGATATTTGCAATAACATCCGGAATAACAGTTAAATGAATAATTAAAATCGAATCGCAACTTAGTTCTGATGTGTATTTATGAGAATAGTCTCCTGTCGCATTTGCAATTCCTCCCCAGGGCAAATAAAAATCCGTTCCTTCACAGATGCTGACTGTCTGATGTGTTTCGTAAACGGGATAAGCCGTTAAATGTATGATGACAATTGAATCGCAACCAACTCCTGTTTGATACACAAATGAATAATTTCCTGATGTAGAAACAACACCGCCCCAAGGCAATTCAAAATTTTCTCCCTCACAAATGAAGGCTTTTTGCTTTGTCAGAATTGGACCGGTAACAAGTATTTCAATGCTGACAACCGAATCACATCCTGTTGGCAAATGATAAACGTGTGTATACAAACCTGCTGTATTTACAGCTCCTCCCCAGGGCAAATGATAATAATTTCCCTGGCAAATTGTATAAGTAAGATTTGTAGAATAAATATCATGCACAATAAGTGTAATATTCACAATCGAATCACATCCTGTTGGCAAATGATAAACGTGTGTATACAAACCTGCTGTATTTACAGCTCCTCCCCAGGGCAAATGATAATAATTTCCCTGGCAAATTGTATAAGTAAGATTTGTAGAATAAATATCATGCACAATAAGTGTAATATTCACAATCGAATCACATCCTGTTGGCAAATGATAAACGTGTGTATACAAACCTGCTGTATTTACAGTTCCTCCCCAGGGTAAATGATAATAATTTCCCTGGCAGATACTATCTATCAGATTAGCAGAATAAACATCATGAACCAGAAGTGCAATACTTACTACAGAATCACATCCATAGACAGACTGGTATATATGAGAGTATATTCCTGCTGTATTTGTTGTCCCACCCCAGGGTAAATCATAATAATTTCCCTGGCAGATGCTATCTATCCGATTAGCAGAATAAACATCATGAACAAGAAGTGCAATACTTACTACAGAATCACATCCATTGACTGACTGGTATATATGAGAGTATGTCCCTGCTGTATTTGTTGCCCCTCCCCAGGGAATATCATATGATTCGCCGGCACAAATACTATCAGTAATATTTATATTGAATAAAGGATTTACCGTTAAATGAAATGTTACAACCGAATCACAACCATCAGGTAAAATATAATGATGTACATTATCTCCTTCTGCTGCTGTACCACCCCATGGCAGATCCGGGTATGCCTGGTCTGCACAGATGGCAGTATCAATTGTATAGGAGATTGAATATATAATAACTTCCGTTGTTGCGGTTGAATCACAACCACAACCAACAGGATCATACTCCCAAAAATCATTATATATATTGTTTCCACCACCAATGCCTGTACCTATATATCCCTTGTTCGCGATTCTCAATCCAACACCAAAAGCGCGAGGGGTTAAACTGACATTTGACTTCTTTGTCCATAACCCACCGGGACCATTTCCGGGATCATACTCCCAGAAATCATTATATAAAGCAGTTCCATCTGATCCAGTTCCAATATACCCTTTGCATCCAATACTAAAACCAACCGCTCCATATCTAAGTCCACCCGCAAAAGCATTTTGTAATGTCCATTTTCCCATGGGATAGCCGTAAACATCAACACCATTACTTAAATCTTCAGGATCAAACTCCCAGAAATCATTATAGTTTATATTGGAATTATTATTTCTTCCGGTTCCGATGTAACCTTTATTACCAATACTGAATCCAACTGCCCACATTCTTGGGGCACCACCAAAATCTGCTTTTTTTGCCCACCTGTTATTTACCGGATCATATTCCCAGAAATCATTTGTAACCAAAAGTGCCGCAGATTCAATTGCACCGGTTCCAATATATCCTTTATTGCCTATACTGAAACCTGTTGCCTGGTCACGGGGATCACCTGCAAAATTTGCTTTTTGCGTCCATGTACCGGATGGACCTTTCTTCGGATCAAACTCCCAAAATGCATGTGTTATTGAATTTGATGTAGGCGCTCCAGTTCCAAAATAACCCTTATTCCCAATGCTGAATCCAACAGTTCCCCGGAGTTTGAAACTATTTGCTTTTTGTTGCCATGTTCCGGGCTGAGGGTTTGTTTCAGGTGTATATTCAAAAAAATCTTCAGACTTATCATATGCATTTGCTGTTCCTCCTGTTCCTATATAGCCTTTATTACCAATGCTAAAACCTGAAGCCTGGTATCGTCCGGTAACTGCACCAGTTACGGTGCCATTAAAATCCGCCTTTCTTGTCCATGTATTACCATTCGTAATGGATACTGTGTATACGCCTGCATTTGCAGTTGTAACATTATTCAGTATTGGATTCTGTGTACGGGCAACTGGTAAAGATTGAAAATTTGCAGGTCCAGTCCATGAATGCTGTAATCCATCACTTGAAAATAACAACAGATCTTTACCTTCACATAAAGGCCCATTATTTGATACCGTAACTGCTGGTTTAACAATTACCAATACAGTTGCAATTGAATCCGGACAAGAGTCATTTGAAGAAACAAGTGTATATATACCTTCCATAGCTCTTGACACATTCATAATTGATGGATCACGAGCATAAGAGAAATCAGTTCCATCGGGACGCTTCCATATATAATCTTTGCCACCATCAGCATAAAACTGAAGGATATCACCTTCACAAACCGGGCTGTTGCAGCTGGCAGTAATTACAGGACAACAATTTTTAACTTTAAAAGTTACGGAGCCGGTTCCGTTACCGGTTATTGCTCCAACAGTTACACTTGAAATTGAAAATGTAAAGTTTGCTGAAGAAACCCGAACAGGAAACTTCATATACTCTTTTGTAATGCCTGTAAAAGTTATAGTATTATTGTTATTATCAATAATTGTTATTGAAAAAGGCTCGTTGATGCAGGGAAAATGTATTAATATATATTGTATTTCATCACTGCATACTGTGTCATTTGCCGATAAATCCATTCCTGCAATTAGTGCAATATCAACCACAACATTTAATTGTTTTGAAACTGAAGGATGTCCAGGGATACCATCAGAAACAGTTAATGTAACAGTGTGAGCGCCATAACCCGTAAATTGTACAGCCGGTGTAACTGGAGGATCAGGATAATTAATTGTAACAGTTGAAGGATTTCCACCGGCAAAAGTCCATGTCCATATTTTAGCACAATATGTAGGTCCGTCGGGAGTAAATAAGTGGACACTTTCGCCTGGACAGATTGTATCTTTATCAATAGTAAATTCAGCAGTGAGTTTACAGCATGAACACTTGCCCGGGATTAGTGTATCCTGTACACCTGTTAATTCAAGATTTTCATTTTGCCATAAATTACTTCGCTTTGTAACATTGAGTGATGCGATCATCCTTTTCTTCTGATCTGAAGTGAAAGTGTTCATGAACAAATCGTATGAATAGGACATATAATTTTCAATCTGTGAAGTCTGCTGACAACTATTAGTGGGCAGATTGGAAAATTGATACTCAATGATCTGGGTAGGTGGAGTATCACAACATCTGTCTCCGTTAATGTTGCATGGATCAGGCAATACTCCAAATAAATCCTTTCCGGAGCAGGCTGAAGAAACCAGCTGTGGATATGGATCATGCGTATGAAATAACTCCAGGAAATGACCTGCTTCATGAGCAAGCATTTTTCCCTCTGTTAATCCGCGAAGCTGAGTGAAGTTCGGCCTTTGAAATGGAGTTATTGTTGGAATTGTATTATCCCCAAAACAATCAATCCTGAAAATTATTCCGTCAAGCTTATCAGGGTTTGATCTAGGCATAGTTGCAACTCCAACAGTTGTAGGGTTTCCAGATAAATTGTTGTTGCATTTCCCGCCTTCACATATATCACTGACAAGCCAAATATTTAAATATTTATCGAAGGGAAATCTACCCTGGCCCTGGGGATGAGTAATATCTAACAATGGAATTTCATCGGTTAAAACATCATTAGTAGCATCATAAGTTATATCCAATTCATGAACCGTACTTGACTCAGGACGAGAATATCTCATCACGCCATATTCTATAATATTATTATGTGTTTCCCATGATATTGAAGAAGGCATTGGTGTTTTTGCCAGGCAGAATTTAATATTCATGTCTTCGGCATGTGGTCCATGAAGCTGCTTGTTATAATTGGGGTAATCTTTTAGAAATGCAGCATTCAAAGCACTGATCTGCGACTGGATCTGTTCATAACTGATATTCGATCTGAATCCATAGTAAGGTGCATCTGGTTGTCTCATAATTACATGAACAACAACCGGTATTGTATAATCTGTAATGTATGAACGTTGCAAATTATTATTAATGTAACGCTGGATTTCATTTTCCAGCGAATCAAATTCGAGTTGGTATCCCGGGGCATTCATCAATCGCCTGTGTAATAAGGAATCGAATCCACAAAGATTTACACGTGGGTCATTTATGCGTGTCACTTCAATTTCAAAACTTCTTGTGCAGTCAATACTGTCGGTTACAATCAATGTATAAGTACCGGCCTGCAATCCGGTTAAATCTTCGGTTGTTTCTCCATTACTCCACTGATAAGTATATGGTACAGTACCACCCGACACAGATATATATAAGGCCCCATCACCGGATATACTGTCTGAAACGGTTACGATCGAATCAAGGATGAGAGCAGGAACAGGATTGTGAAACACACCAATCGAAGTATCGCACCCATCGGTGGTGCAATTATTGCCATCATCGGAATCAACAGGTGAATGTGTAACAATTCCGGTTCCAGGTTCACAATAATCAACAGTACAGACATTGTAGTCGTCGGTGCTTTCAGTAATGATAACAGTTGCGATGCTGGAACAAGTTGACAACGTGTTTATCGCTAAACATGTATATTCAATATTTATTGCACCTGTTACCTTTTCATAAACTGTAACGAGATTCTCACCATTATAAGGTATTGTTGCCGCCGGATCCAGATAAAGGTTTGTAAATGGAGACCAGGTTATTAAATCATATTCACCTATAAAAGAAGTAATGGTTAATGGAACTGCAACATTACTGCAAACATTCTGAGATGATGTGATGGTTAATATTGGCGGTACAGTAACATTTGCGATCACCATCGTCCTGTCGCTTTCGCAAATTCCATCATATTCCGATACATAAAATGTATCTGTTTCACTGATAAAATAAGAAGTTAAAAAAGTTCCTGTTTCACCGCTTAACGGAATACCACCAACAGAATCAAGGTACCAGTGAAAAATACTGTTAACGCCGGATCCGGCCACATAGGCTGAAGGGACGTGATAACCGCATTGACTTGAATAGACCGATACAGGTGCAGGACATGTAAGAACTTTAAAGTTGAAGAAATAGCCAAAACATACATTGCTGCAGGCAACTTCTGTCATAAAAATTATGGCCAGAAGAAATTTTTCAAATTTTGATCCAGGATTCATAGTTGCGGATTTTATAATAAAGATCCCCGCAGCAAGCAACGGAGTATTATCAATGATATTTATTCCTCTTTCACTGCAAACGGCGGGGAATATGACCCCGTATCCTAAAGCAAAGTGCTTCGTTTCTTACTTCAGGAACAATTCGACATACAAAATATCTGCACTTCGTCTGCTAAATTTGAGTCTCCTTGATCTAACAAAAAGGAAAATTATTGTGAGCAATAAAATCTCTTACTCTGAAAAAAAACTAACCTGCATCAACTCTGAAAACAGGATTCAACAAGCTTATGTATTGTTATATTGCCTTTATCAATAATTTTTTTAACGGTGGCCGATTTTGATATATAGTCAAATATAACCCGAATTGCCGGATTAATGCCACTCTGTTGATAAAAAACCGGAAACAACGCTATAAAACTTTATGATTTGCCTAAAAATTCACACTTTAGTGTGATTGTTTCAGAGACCCGACATTACATTTCTGTCAATGCTGGTCAGAGAGAAATAATCAATAATAAATACACAAAGTTTATTTTTATCCGGCATTGCGGGAGCAAACATATTAATATGACAGATTTTGAAATTGTAAAAAAGAATTTTGAAGAGCGATTTAAAATCCCCTACAAAACACTTGATGAACTGGGCGGATTATTCAAGACTGAAAAAGAGTATACCACCTATATGAAAAAGGTGCTTTATTTCACTAAGGCAGTAATTGAACCGCTTGAAAAGAAAGGGATGAAAAAAGATGATGCGATTATCGACATTGCATCAGGCGATGGTGAGATGTCTGTTGCACTTGCAATCCTCGGATATCAGAATCTTACCTTATTTGATATGGATGTGTCAAGGCTTGACTTTGGCGTTAAGTTCATTAATCTATATAGTCCCGGATTGAAGGTTAAGAGAGAAACTGGCTCGGCAACTGAATTCAACGGAATCTATGATGTACTGATCTCCTATCAGACTATTGAACATTTGTCTGATGAAGGCAATTACAGCATTGCAAAAAAGAAATGTCAGCTGCAATTTCTCGAAAGGATAAATGGTCATGTAAAGAAGCTTTGCTTTTTTAATGCGCCAAACAGGACATTCCCAATTGATGGGCATGACACCGGTCTTCCCTTTTTCCACCGGCTTCCCATTAAGATCAAATCTTATCTCATAGGAAAAGGCATTGTAAAATGTTCATGGGGAGGTATCTGCAGGCCTGTTACCGTAAGCTTTCTTAGCAGTCACCTGAGCAACTTCAGTCTTGCATCAAAATATTATGCATTTGACAGCATGGATGAATATATGAAAAATTATCCTCCTTTTGATTATATGGGCAATCGTATACCCTCCTACAATGCAGAAAGAATGTCTTTCAAGAAAAAATTGATCAATGGATTATCAAAAGTGCTGGGATCAAACATGCAAAAACTGCTTCCGGTATTAAGTGTGATATATGTAAATAAATCGTCACGGGCTTAAGCTTATTATTTACTTTTTATTCTCATTTTTATAAATTCTGGCGAGGCCACCTGGTTGCCACACATATAAATGCTGCGTTTTAAATCCCTGACTACGATCAATGACAAGAACAGGAATTCAAGCATTGACATTTTCAGGAGTTTCGCCATTCTTTCAGTCGTTATTTTCCATTATCACCATCTGCGTTTCGGTTACCTGGGTGTTGATCTGTTCTTTTTAATTTCAGGATTGCTTGTTGGCGGATTGTTGACTAAAGAATTTGCCACAGGAAAAAAAATCAACTTCTTCCGTTTTTTTCTTCAAAGGGGATTTAAGATCTGGCCCTCCTATTATTTCTTCCTGTTACTGGGAACTATTGTGGCTATTATCCTTTATTCAGATTCGCATCCGGGGGAGATCATTACATTGCAGGACTGCAAACGTTATATTTTCTTTTACCAGAATTATACGGGGCTGCCATTTCACTGGAGCTTTGATCATGTATGGTCGCTATGTGTTGAAGAGCATTTTTATATTTTCCTGCCGGTAATGTTCATCTTTATCCAGCGCATATACAAAGGAGAAAAAAAAGTACAGCTTTTATTTGCTCTTGTTATTGCAACTATCATTGCCGGCACAATATTTAAACATCTGTCATTGTACTTCACACACAGTAAGGATACTTTTTCTGCAACACATAACAGGATTGATTCACTTTCATGGGGAGTATTGCTGAACCTGATTATCACTTATACAGGAGAAAAACTCAGGAATTTCAGGTTTCTACCTGTCGCATTCATCATCGGTCTTATTTTATTTTCTGTATCGATTTACATATTTATTTTTCACAAAACTTTTCTTTACGAGAGGATTTGGTTCAGGTCAATAGTTTCAATTTCCTTTTTCCTGATGGTGCTTGGTATTTATTACCTGGATTTTTCAAAGCTTGCTCCATTGCGCATCATTGCCTACTACAGCTATAACTGGTATTTGTGGCACCAGGTTTTTGTAATATATATAGCCGATAAACTTGGTTATACCAACACCGGGTTCTTTGTTTACATGTTGACTACATTCCTGATGGCAGTACTTGCAACAACCCTGATTGAAGAACCATTTCTTGCCAAACGCAAAACTGTGCTCAACAGGATATTCAGCAAAGCCTGATCAGCGGGCTTTTTCCATACCGTGATTTTCGGTGATGGCTGGTGTTTTTTTATTTGCCGGCACTTTATGGGTAGTATAAAAGAAGAATGCCAGCAACCCGAAAAAATACAATGCGAAAAAGAAAGTATATATATGAAGCCACTCAACCATGAGGAACTTTTCAATCATGAGATTCAGTGAGAAGGAACAAACTGCAAGAGCGATAAAAATCAATGCCACCTGTCTGTCACTCATGCCAAGGTATGCAAGGCTGTGCGTTGTATGATCTTTCCCTCCTACAAACGGCGACTGTCCTTTTGCAATCCTGTTATACACAACAACAGACGTATCAAGAATCGGTAAAATAAAAGTCATTACTGCCGATGCAATAAGTTTTCCTGTCGCTGGAGGATGTACTGTATTATACGGATCATTCCAGAAATAGATGATGCCCATTGTTGCGAGGAATATTCCAAGAAATTGTGAGCCTGTATCACCCATATACATTTTGGAAGGATGCCAGTTATACCACAGGAATGCCAGTAAAGAAGCAAATACACCGATCAATGCAAGAAAATGCATGTTGGTCAAATCACCATAAAGAAATATTTTGAGGATGGTATTCAGTATAATACCGCATGCAACAATTGTGGCAATGCCATCCATATTATCGAGCAGGTTTATTGAATTCATAATACCAACTACCCAGAATAACGTAAGCAGGTCATTTAACATCCATGATGAACTGATATTGATCACAACACCTGAAGCGATCAGAATAATTCCGCAAAGAATCTGAATTCCAAATTTGAGGAATGGACGGGTATCATATGCATCATCAGCAAGTCCGACAAGAAATCCTGATGCACAGGAGAGCAGCAATCCAACAAAAGCATAATGGTACATGCTCTCAGCCGGATTAAATAATACAGTATAACTTGCAACACTTAAAAGAAAGACAATATAAAATGTAATCCCTCCCACACTTGGCTTTGATAATGCGCCCCACCTGATTACAGTACCATCTTCATTATTTCTTATTCCCAGAGTTCTGAAAAACCGGAGGAAGAGCCCGTTAATAAGCAGCGAAAAAGTAACGGCTGCAATAAAAAATACTATATATATCAGCTCACTGTGTTCCCTGACGAATGTTGCCATAACTCCTGTTAAAACATATTAACACAATTCCTGAATGTGGATAACCGGAGATCTTTTCCTGATACCAATGGTTCACTAACCGACCATTCAATATCAATGTCTTTATCATTCCAGATTATTCCGCTTTCCGATTCTTTATTATATAATTCAGTGCACTTATAGAGGAACAATGTATTATCTTCCAAAGTTAAGAAGCCATGGGCAAAACCCGGTGGTATCCATAACATATATTTATTCTCACCGCTGATCTCCATTTTCATGCTCTTGCCAAACGTCTGCGATTTCTTCCTGATGTCAACGATCACATCCAATACCTTGCCAGTCACTACCCTCACCAGTTTACCTTGTGCAAAAGGTGGATTTTGAAAGTGTAGCCCTCTCAGTGTTCCTTTTTTTGACAATGACTGATTGTCCTGTACAAAATTTGTTTCTAGTCCGGAATTACGAAAAGTCTCTTCATTAAATGACTCATAGAAATAACCCCTGTCATCTTCAAAAATGCGGGGCTTGATCAAAACGGGTCCTTCAATTTCAAAACGAATCAGTTCCATCAACTTACTTTTTCATGATCCATTTCTTCAGCCTTACAAAAATATTATGAGGCTTCTCATCATCTTCGTAATAACCGTATCCGTAACTGTATCCATAACCGTATCCATAGCCATAACTATATCCATAACCATAGCCGTATTTTACACGCGACAATTCAACACCATTCAGAATTACAGCAATATTCTTGATCCTGCTCTCATTGATCAGTTTGTTGATCTGAACAATGAACATCTTCCTTGAATAGTTGGCACGTAATATATATAACGGATAGTCAGCCTTCCTGATAACAGGAATACCATCAATAACAATTCCTACTGGAGGCGTATCGCAAATGATAATGTCATAATTTTTCTTCAGGTATTCAATGAGCTGATCCATTCTCGGGCTGATGATCAACTCCGCAGGATTAGGGGGTATGGGGCCTGCAGTGATAAAATCAAGGTTTGCAAGGTTACTGTGCCTGATGCAATCTTCAGCTTTATCTTTTCCGATGAGTATCGTACTCATTCCATGCTCGTTCTCAACATTAAAACCGATGTGGATTTTCGGCTTACGCATGTCAAGGTCAAGGATAACAACCTTCTTTCCTGAAAAGGCGATAACACCTGCAAGGTTGATTGCAATGAATGTCTTTCCTTCTCCAGAAATTGTCGACGTTACAGCCATCAGCTTCGCTCCTTCCTCACTTGATATGAATTGCATGTTTGTTCTGATGGAACGGAATGATTCGGAAATAACAGACTTGGGATTCTTGTCAACAAGTAACTGCGAAACAGGGATTTCTCTTTTATACTTTGGAATTATACCAAGAAGGGCTGCATCAGTATATAATCCTATCTCTTCAAGCGCGTTGATTTCATTATATAAAAGATATCGTGTCACTATCAGAACAAAGCTTGCAAGAAAACCAACCATCAGGCAGATACTGATGATCAATGGCCTGTTTGGCGATACGGGTGGAGTATTATATTTTGCTTCCTGCAGAATGATGTGCTGGGGAACATAACCAGCTTTTGTAATTGAGAATTCAGCTTTCTTTTCAAGAAGCAATGAATAAAATTTTTCATTGATGTTGAAGAAACGCTCAAGCCTGCCATATTGTGCCTGCTGTGCAGGAATCTTACCAAACTTCTGCTCATATTCGCGAGTACGCTCCAGCAGCATCTTCTGCCTGCCTTTTAATAATGCTTCTTCATTAAACAAAGTATTCTTAAGCAGTTCTTTCTGATTAAGGATCTTTTGGTTGATGATCTTATAAATATCACTGCTTGTTGTTGTCTGAGCCTGGATGAGATCACGCTCATCAAGCATAATTTTAAGCTTGTCTAGCTGTGCAAGCAGAGCATTGTCTTTTATACCTCCAGTGATAGAAAGCACAAATTTGCTCAGGTCATTCTGCCCGTCAATGTCCTTTCTTATTTGTTTATACAGATCGAGTTCATACTCCACCGCATCAAGGTCCCGGCGTATTGTTTCCATTCGTGATGAGACCTCTGATACTGCCAGCTCGGGAGATATAATCTTGTTTTCTCTTTTGAACTGTTCAAGCGATGACTCACTGGTGCTAAGCTCAACATCAATTGATTCAATAGTTTTATCAATGAATTCAAGGATCTTGCTCGTTGCTTCAGAACTTTTCTCAACATCATAATTGATAAACTCAGTGGATATTGCCTGAACAATATCGGCTGCCTTCCGGCTATTCTTATCTTTTATTTTGATCTGTATCGTATTCGCATCAAAATTCAATGGTGCAACACTCAGGTTTCCTATGATCTGGTCGGCAACATTATCCTTGGTATTCAGAATAAAAAAGTAAGCATCGGTCTGAAGTTCTTTTTCATGCTCTTCAATGGCAGGATAATCTGTTATAGATATCTTGAGATTTACCAGAGGAGTGGAAAACCATTTGTTGATAGGAAAATTACCAGATAAGCGCTCACTGTTTTTCCCGGGATAATTCATACTTACAGTACGTTCATCGGTAAAATCAATGATGAACCTGTCGGCATAAACATTTGAATCTTTTACCTGGTACTCAACAACAAAAGGTGTTTGCTTATATAATTCGAACTCAAGTACAGTTCCTTTAGAAAAATAACCAACGTCGAGGGGAAGACTGTTCAGTGCACGCTTAACGATGATCTTTGAACGGATAAGTTCAATGTCACCTGATATCCTGTCATTATCATAAGTGAGTTCCTTGCTGTTGATCTCACCTAATACATTGCTTGCCTTGTTCTCAACAGAGAGCTTCAGAACAGTTGTTGATTCATAAAGCGGAGGGGTATAACGCAGGTCAAGATATGCTATCAGCGAGCTGATCAGCATGAACGTGAGGAACCACCAGGCATTTTGCCTTGCAATGGTTATAAAGAGCTTGAGATCAAAATCCTCGTTGATCGGGGTGACCTGCTTGCGTGGCATCAGTATTAATTACTATTGTGATCAAATCCCACTACGATATTATATATAAGCAGAAGGCTTGTAATAATACCGACGATGGGCGTGATCTGTGCTAGCACTTCCTGGGAGTACCGTGGGGCAGGCTCAACATAAATGATGTCATTGGCCTGGAGCATAAGGTTACTCTGTTTCATTCCTTCCACAGTAGAAAGGTCGATTAACATTACCTGAGGATTTCGTGTATCACCACGGATCAGTTTTATTTTTCTTGCTTTTCCATTGGGAGAAACACCACCTGCAAGTGCAAGTGCTTCAATAAGCGTGGTGTTTTCATTTTCAATATTAATAACCTTACCTGCACCGCCAAGACCTGGGAATACCATTACTCTCCTGTTCAACACCTGCAGCGTGACGAAAGGTTTTATATAAAATGTACTGTACAGCTGTTCCAGCATTTTTTCTGTTTCCCTCACAGTGAGGTCTTTCACTTTAACCTTGCCGATGATCGGAAGCTTAATGTACCCGTCGGGTTCAACAGTAAACGAAATAAACACACGCGTATTACCCTGCGATACTCCTCCGCCCGAAGTTGTGGTAAGCGAACTCGATACAGTGGTGAGATCAACCAGTTTCTGACCATCATTTGAATAAACACTGAATCCGATAAGATCATTCGGTGCAATCCTGTATTCAACATTTCCGATTGTCTGATCCATTACATACTGATAGTCCCTGGGTGTTCTGAACATCACACTGGAATTGATGTTACATGATGAAATGAGAACCATAAGGCTCAGGGCAAAAGGTAATTGCTTCATAACCACGTGATTGATTTTTATAAACCGAACAAATTTATGCAATTTGAAACGACTCTCCGGCTGGTCACGATTGCTTTGTCAACAGCAATTGCTCATAAAGTAACCTGAAGTCCCTGATTAGTCTTTCATAATGAAACCTCTCCTTAACAAAAGGCCAGCCTTTTAATGACATACTGTTTCGCAATGCTGAATCATTAATAAGCAGGGAAAGCTTTTGAGCGAACCCGTTTTCATCTCCCGACTGAACAATAAATGCCGTTTCATCTTTTATAACAACATCCCTTATTCCACCGACGTCGGTTGTAACGACAGGTTTTCCGGCAGCCTGAGCTTCAATGAGACTGACAGGAGTTCCTTCATTAAAGGATGTTAATGCAATAATATCAAGACCTGCCAGCGCCCATTCAACATTTCTTATCCAGGAAGTGAAGGTGATCACTGCATCATCATTTGATTCTTCATTCTTATTGTAGTTCAGACCAAGGTTCATGCATAACGTTTCAAGCACTTCCCTGTCTTCACCATCACCAATAATAAATGCATGGAACCTTTTGTTTTCAGTTTCCTTCAGCCTCTTTATTGCTTTGATAAAAAGTGTGTGATTCTTTACTGGCACCAGTCTTCCAACAATTCCAATTGCAACTGTATCATCAGCAAGGTTGTATCGCAGCCTGAACTCTTTACGCAATTCTTCCTGGTTCACCCTGAAACGCGAAAGATCGAAACCCAACGGTACGATTTTAATTTTTTCAGGACTGCAGATCCTGTATTTATCAGCCAGCTCATCTTTCTGCATCTGACTGATTGCAATGATTGCCGTTGATCTCCTGGCAATATAACGTTCAACAGCAAGGAAGAACTTTGTCTTCAATGAACCGAAGTATGAATGAAAAACATGACCATGAAAAGTATGCACCACAACAGGCACTTTCTCATGAATCGCTGCAAGACGGCCTACTGTTCCCGGTTTGGCAGCATGGGTATGTACAATATCAGGTTTGAACTCTCTGATTAACTTGCGTATTTCCCTGTATGCTTTATAATCACTGATAATATTCAGTTCGCGCCTGAGGTCGGTAAGATAAAGCGGTTCCAGTCCAAGTTGCTTTACAATAAACTCCGAACTGGCCTCAGATTCATCCTTCATCCCCGAAATTAGCAGTGTTTCAAATTCAGGCGCCAAATATTTAGAAAGGTAAGCTGCATTATACGTGGGACCGCCAAGGTTCAGCCTGTTGATAATACGTAGAATGCGGGGCTTTTCTGGACGTGCTCGTTGCTTGTAATTCATTCAATAACATTAAGACAACAGGGCGAAGATAGGGCATAGCCTGTTCAATGACTGGTCCGACAATGATAATTTCTAAATACCTGATCCCGGCTATTTAGGTTTATATATTATGACTTTTCTTGAATTCATACGTGAATCTGTTGCATTCCTACAATACAAGTAATTAATTTCTTTTTTAAGATAATAATAAGTTTAAATTTACATAGGTCGATTATATGTGTGGTTGCACGGTTATTTTGTAAGTTGCCAGTTAATAAGATTTAATTTTTGTTTTTTGGTACACCCAATCATCAACTCCTTATGACTTAAATAGTCTAAATACTTTCGTAGTGCCAATTCTGAATTATTTTTTGGCGTCATCGACCGATCCTTGTGATAACGCACCTGCAAACGGTGAACGAATTAATGAAATTATCCATGATTCTGTTGAATATGAGTTTTATGAAGAAACATTCAGATATACAGACAGGGAATACGTATATTCTTTGCTCCATGATGATAGTGTACTGAGAAGTAGTAACGCTGACTACCTGGAATTTTACGAGCATGAAAGGGAAGGAACTCTTGGAGTTGTGCGCATGATAGAAGAATTGCTTGATTTTGGCTTATATGATAGCGCCCTGACCTATCTGACAGAAAACATGTCGATTGACAGTTTGATCGAAAAAAATATATATTATACCTTGAAAGTGCAATTGGATTGTTTAATTGAAGAGCGTGATTTAAATGATGTTGAGGAAGACAGCCTATATGCACTAGCGTATTCTACTCCACTGGAAGGAGGTCCCGGTGTTTTTAATGCAAGATCGATGTTAAAGCTTGAAATTAATGATCCTGGATCAGCACTAAGAAATTTTCATCCTTCTTTAAATACCTACAATGGAAAAAACATAAGCATTTTTCCGAATCCGTCAACAGGAGTATTCAATATTGTCAATGCAGGAAAATCAATGATAAAAGTGTATGACTCTTCGGGAAGATTATTATATACGGGGCAAAATATAAACGAGATTAATATGGTAAAATTTGAAAATGGAATTTATCTCCTTAATATTCATAGTGAGAATGGGGAATTAAAGCACTGTAAAGCAATATTAAATAAATAGTTCAGTTGATAAAATCGAAAAAGAACGGCTTATTTACAGTAATAATTTTTATAAATTGCTATTGTTTATATGCCCAACCAAACTTAGTAAACAACTTCAGCTTTGAAATCTATGACTCTTGTCCAACAGGGTTTGGTCAATTAAGTAAAGCACCGGATTGGTTTCAGCCAAATATTTTTGGAAACAGCACGGATTATTTTAATTCTTGCGCAGTCCAACAGTCAGGTGTTGCTGTACCGTATAATTATTTAGGAAACCAGATTGGCAAATTTGGCATTGCATATGCCGGATTTTTAAATTTGGGTGGTCCAGATTATAGGGAATATTTAGAAGCTCAACTGAATGATTCGCTATTGAATGGTGAAATATATTGTATTACGTTTTATGTTTCACTTTCTGATGAATCGCCATATGCAACCGATGGTATTGGTTTGTACCTATCAAATCAGCCTGTTTATTATAATTCTTCAACATATGCACCTTTACCTTATACTCCCCAGATTTCAAACCCGTCAGGAAATATTATTACAGATACCATTAACTGGACGCTGATCAAACAAAACTACATTGCAGCAGGAGGAGAAAAGTATATTGTAATAGGCAATTTTAATGATGATAATTCAACGGATACAATGTTGAGCAACCCCAATTCATTTGGCAACTGGTCGTACCTGTATATTGATAATGTAAGCGTACAGCATGGTATATGCAGTGTGGGAATCGATGAAGTTTCGGATAATAATGAGATAAATGTTTATCCTAACCCTTCGAGCGGAAAGATCAGTTTTGGTGATTTCAATCCTTCTGCAATTGAAATTTATGATTCATCAGTTAATTTGATCATCGCTGTCAAAAACAAACGAGAAATAAATATGCAGAATTATGAGAACGGATTATATATAGCAAGGATTATTGACAAATCCGGGAAAACCTATTTCAGAAAAATTATTTTGAATCATGATTAAGAGTCAGGAACTGTTATCCTGAGTTCCTTCTCCGTAGTCACTAAGAAGGAGAAGCGTAGTCGAAGGACAAGAACCAAGAGTCAAGATTATTTATACATGTAGCAACACTATTTTTTCATTGGCTAATTTGCTAATCAGCTAATTCGCAAAGTATTTCTTATACCAATACTGAAAAACAATCAGCGCCCACACCCTTGCCGGTGCATCACCGGGTTGTGAGGAGAACAACGCCGATTTAAGCTTCCTGATCTCAATTAAATTAAAGAGATTCTGCTCGATAATAAAACTGTCTGCAAGCAACACATCTGTTATCAGCGATTTCAATTCATTGTTGAACCAGCTTTGCAGCGGAACTTCAAATCCCTTCTTTGGTCTTTCATAAATTTCAGGAGGAAGAATATTCCTGAAGGCATCACGAACTATTTTTTTCTGGTAACCTGAATCGATTTTATATTCGGCGGGAAGACTGAATGCGAATTCAACTACTTCCTTATCAATAAAAGGGTTGCGCACTTCAAGACTGTTAGCCATACTCATCAGGTCGGCTTTAACAAGCATGTCGCCGGCAAGCACCAGTTGCATATCAGATTTCAGCTGATGATTCATATCCCATTCATCACTGAAAACTGAATAGTGATTTCGTACCTCTTCATATTTTTTTCCAGCGACAGGTAATATCAGTGCATCTGTTTCCTTGCGACCCGCTATGCTGCACCATTGCCAGTAACGGTCAGAAGGATTCATTGAAGCACCATCGGAAAAGCGCTGCAACTGCCTGAGTTTATTACCCACCCTGCTATCGCGCGAGCCTTGCAGACCGGCGAGCAGTGGCGCGACGAATTTTGCGAGGAAGGTTCCCGTCCTGTCATTACGGATGATCCATGCAGCACGGTGCTTCTGGTATCCGCCAAATAATTCATCGGCACCATCGCCTGTTAAAGCAACGGTGATATGTTTTCGTGCTTCACGGCATAATATATATACGTTCAGCGCTGATGAATCCGCAAAAGGTTCATCAAGATAATCGAGCATGTTGAACAGACCTTTGAAAAGATCATCAGTGGAAAGTTTAAAAGTATGATGATCGGTTTTAAATTTTTCTGCAACAAGTTCAGCATAATTTGTTTCATCAAAATTCGGTGAATCCCTAAAACCGATGCTGAAAGTCTTAAATCCTTTTACATGTTCTGAAGCCAGGGCTGTAATTACGGCAGAATCAAGTCCGCCACTCAGGAAAGCTCCCAGAGGGACATCACTGATCAGCCGGCGCTGAACAGCTTCATCAAGCACCCTTCGCATTTCCTTGCATGCACCGGGATAATCATCATTGCGAAGCGATCCGTTGCTCTTATATGGAATTGAATAATAGGTTCGTTCTTCAGGAACCTTTTTACCTTTCAAAGATAAAAGCATGTATGCTCCGGGACTGAGCTTTTTAACACCTTTATATATTGAAACAGTTGGAGGAAGATAATTAAGCTGAAAATACAAATGCATGGCATCAACATCAAGAACCTTCGGAACACCCATTTCAATCAATGACTTTGATTCAGATGCAAAAAACATTTTATCATTATCAAAATAGTACACCAATGGTTTAACCCCCATCCTGTCGCGCGCTATGAAAAGTGTTTCATTCAACTTATCATAAATGGCAAGTGCGAAGAAACCATTCACCTTTTCAAGGCAATCCGGGCCTTCCTTTATATATAAATGAAGTAACACTTCAGTGTCGGAATGTGTCTGGAATTTTATCCCTTCCTTCTCTAATTTTTTACGATGAATACTGAAATTGAAAAACTCGCCATTGAAAATAATATGGTAACGGCCGCTTTCATCACTCATTGGCTGCGATGCGGCATGAGAAGTATCAATGATACTCAGCCTGCGGTGACCCAATGCAACATTTCCTGATAAATAAATTCCCTTATCATCAGGCCCGCGAAGATGCAGGCATTCTGTTGCATTACTGATCCTGTCAAGATAAGGTATTCCTGATTTACTGAAAGCAACAATTCCCGCTATACCGCACATGCTACAGTTAAATTATGCATTTGAATAACGGACAAAATCATATTACTGCTAAGATAGTGAATAGTGTATAGTGAATAGTGTATAGTTGATAGGATACAGGGTACCGGGTTTTGTAAATGGTTTACAGTTAGAAGAGAAGTGAAATATTTTTTTACTCCACACTTACTCTCCTTTCATTCTTCTTGCAAACTCTGCTTTTTTTCTGTCGGTTGAAAGCATGAATTCATAGGCCGGCTTGTCGTCTTTTTTATCAGCAATTCTTTTCTCCGGCTTCATGTTCTGAATTGCATCATTGAATTTAGGATCAGAAGATATTGCCTGCATGATTCCTCTTGAATAATTAAAGTACCACCAATTGTTCTTATCAACTTCCAGATACATATTGAATACATCACCTGCCCTGCGTTTCTGAATTTCAACATATCCTTTCAGCAACCGGCTTACGGCGCTCTTACCGATAAACCCAATGCCAACAGGTCCACTGTTCCTGTATGCCTGCAACGATTTATCCCAATGAAGTTTCAGATCAGTGATGAATATCGATTGCTGCAATTGCTGAGGGACTTTCTTGGGTGCGCCATACAAATTGAATTCGGTAGTGAGTTTATCAGCTGCTTCATTGCCCAGTATGGTCTTCATTCCCCTGGTCCACACCTGTCGTGCATCATTTGTTGCAGGTAACATTGGAAATCCCTGTATTACTTCAACCATCGACTTCAACGCATCATCATTGAACATAAAATCAAGACCGAGCAAGAGATCAATATCCGTTGAATCGTTATTAAGATTATGTAAAACTGCTCCAACAGTTGTTGTTTTAAACTGGCCGAAGTTCACTCCCGGATCCAGCTTGCCTTCTCCCTCAATTAAACATTTATTATTATTCAGTGTAATAATATTTCCCGGCATGTCGGGGCTGTTGATCTTTTCCACCGATGAAACTTTGTATGCATTCAGCTTCTGATCATATGCCAGCACCCCATCCGCTGAAATAATATCTACATCACTGTTATTTCTTTTAGGTGTAAAGAATGAACTGTAAAAACCCGAACTATCGCTTGTCATTGAAATCCCCACTGCAAGTTTCTGAAGTGTTTCATTACGTGGCTCCTTCACAGGAATGTTAACTCCCTTGGGATCGATCTCCCCATTAAAACTGAACCAGTCAACTTTCAACTGTTCAGTGCAGTTATGATTTACACGGGCAAATCCGTCAAAGTTCAGCAACGGTTTGCTGGCAAGTATCCTGACTTTTCCTTTATATTGTATGTTTTTACTCAGCTGGAAGTTGAGAGAATCGGGAATGGCGCCGGTTGCATAGGTCTGCATGGACGTATCAACACCGATCCTGTCGAGTGCGATAAGGTGTTTGACCTTTGCCTGGTCGGTATATTCATATTTTCCTGTGCCGCTATAACTCTTTCTTCCAGTAATATTAATTGTACAGTTGATCATCGTATGATATCCTGTTGCAGTGTTGGCCACAACTTTTGCATTTACCAGCGGTCTCATCACTGCATTTTTCTCAATTACAATTGTCGCTGAGTCATCAGGCTGAACAGATGCATCAGCAACAAGAATCTCTTTTACCTTCTTCGCTTTTATCAGGTAATCAACAAGGCTGTACCGCGCCACACCGGCCACCCATCGTAACGAGTCCTGTAACGGGTTAACAGAAATAAATTCCGAACCAACAACATTCACCTTGGTATCTTCAGTGTTTGCAAACTCAACATCTTTGTTATCCATATACCATTTGAATTCGGATATGTTGCATATATATTGATTAAGCGGAAATGCAACGTAACTTCCTTTTCCATTCGAGGTGAATGTTCCCATCCTTTTGGCAAAATCGATCCTTGACCTCACATTTTTTGTTGAAATAGCCATCACTTGTTTGTCAGAGGACTGCAGGTTGAAATCAGAAGTATCGGCACCGTATGCTCCCGTTTCAAAATAAAAGTTTTTTGAGATGAGTTCAGAGCCTGTATAATAGGCCATACCATCACCACGAAGTCCTGATGGAGTCAGCACAAGATTTCCATTGAGATCAACATCCTTATTATATAAGGTTAAGTTGGAAGTTGTTTTATATATATACATCCTGTCCTTGTAAGGCTGCCACTGAAGGCTTACATCTTTTCCTGAGGCCTGAGGAAATCCTGTTCCGGCAACAACCTCATTGCGCAGTTCAAATTGCGCAGGCTGCCCGTTTGTTGAATCAGGAAAGAAAATAAAATTCTCAGATAAAGTTGTTGAACTTAAATACTCCACTCTTCCCTTTCCACGAAGTCCGTTAAAACTGAGGTCGAGATGATCTATAAATTTTCCCTTGCCGCCATAAGCAGGCAGACCTTCCGGAGGTGTATTTCTTTCAAAACCCATTGAGTAATCAGGACGAACGATTGCTTTCTCCCTGAATGATGGAAAAATGCCTGCGGAGTTGAATTCACCGTCAAATGCAAGTCCGCCCGAAACAAAATTATCAAGACTGTCTATTGTAAACGGATCGATCTGGAAGTAAAATTTGTCCCTGTTATAAACGCCATTATAAACCTGGGGATTGTCATAATATATATAAGCCTCTTTCTTGCTGACAAAATATGGGTAGGCCGGAAAATTCTTCCTTCCTGATTTATTTGTCATACTGTCAATATATAAAGTACCGCTCAGGTTCTGCAAGTTACTTCTTAACGGAATAAGTTTGGGTTTACCCTGTTCATCCAGCTCACCCGATTCAACCTTAATACGCATTGAATCGATTTGCTCTAGCGTAAAAAGATAACTGTCGTAATTAAACGCGAAATTTTTTCCGAAGAAGTCCGTCTTGCCTGCGTGAACACGTCCCGCGAATTCCATGTCACGATTCTTCTTCAATCTCAGCTCCTGCTCTTTTGGAACAATAAACACATCCTGTGAATCGCTCAGGTTAATTCGCGAAACACCCTGCATATCAAGATCAAAATTCAACAGGTTGAGTTTTGCATTAGCTTTCGCGTCAATAACTGAACCTATTTCAAGCTTATCATAATCGGTTTTATTGCTTCGTGCCTCCAGGTAGTAATAAAGCTTGTCAGTAAGTGTCGCTTCATCGGCATCAATGTCCATGTTCACAAAACCTTTTTCAGCGAGATAAAAAAACAATGAGCGGGCATTCGATTCACTTGTTTTCATTGTCCTTGCAAAATCAGGAATGAAAATCACCCTGCTGTTCCTGCCGGCATACTGCTTTAGCGTGAACAAGGGATTCACATCTGACATGCCCTGTATTTTTTCAAATCGCAGGTCAGTGTAAAGTTTCGATGATTCGAGCACCATTTTATTTTCGCCTGCTCCGGTGATCATTTTAAATTCCATCACCGGATCATCGATCTTCCAGTATATACCATCAGCCATCATATCTACCTGGTGATAGGAATCATAAAATGGCATCTGTAATCCGGATTCAGTTTTACGGACAAGACTAAGTTGCCTGTCCTTATTAATATATTTTAACTGAAGGCCGGGATGCACGATTGAATCTTTATCAAAATAAATTGCTACTTCAGCATTTTCAGAATTTATTTTTTCATCAGTAACAATAAAACTCTGTGATGAGGCAATCAGAAACGGTTTGTTTTTATGCCTGAAGGTGAGTGTCGCCTTCTGATCCATCGTTCCCGACCCAATGATCTTTCTTCCGCGGACAGAAAATCCACCATGATAATCTGCATCTTTTATTAACTCTTTAATTGCAAGATCAACGTTGTAACTATCGAACCTCGGATAGGTGGCGGTTTCCGGAGTAACATTGGCAAGTATCTTATCGGTAAGTCGTCCGACCAATGGGGCTTTAAAATGCTTTTTAAAATAAAACGTAACACTGTCGCTGACGTAATCAGTTCCTGTAAGGTCCAGCGTTGTTGTTCGCAGTTCTGCATAAGTATCACCGGGTTGCAAACCTGCTCTTGTCCAGTAAACCTTTCCACCGTAAGCAATAAATTTTTTTATCAGAGGATAATACACCCCTTTCACACCATAAATATTCGCACTGTCACCTTTTGCATAACATGTTAAATCAGTAGACGGAAATGTAATGCGGGGCATGCTGTCATATTCAAAAAGGTAATTTGCAGAGCTTGCATTCCATTTTGTAGATGATGACTCAAATAAAGTTTGTGATGAAAACAAGCCTGAGGAGATCTCCAGATATTCACTGAATCTTCTTACTGTTCCTGTCAGCATTTTATCAAGACTCTGATTCCATTTAACAAATGCTTCTGACGGCTGACCTGAAGAGGTAAAACCCATCACTGCAACGATATAATTACTGAATTCGGGATATGCCTTCAGTCTGCGTTTCAGCATTGAATTACTCATTTCGATTACGATCTTCTGCTGCTCCGGAGTTATTTTTCCCTGGTTCCAGACAACATCAAACTTTGTCATAATTTCCTTTGTCTGCTCTTTGTTTGTTTCATAAAGAAATTCTTTCATCTCCTTAAACCATAATGCAGGGTCGGTGTTGAAAGATTTTGGCGCCTGGGAGAAGGCAAATAAGGAATTAAAAAAAACTATGGCAACGGTAAGCAATAATCTCATAGGAAGTAATATATATATATGTTATGCTGCCGTTTGCTTTTTAAAAACAAGGCAGCACCAATTATCAATTTCTTTCTGATTGATCAATTTCAGACTAAGGTTGTAAGCCTCGGCTGTGATCATCGGTTCATCAGTACAGTAAAATCCGCTGAGCAATAACAGGGAGCCATCATTCATGCTGCTGACATATTGCGCAATATCTGAGAGAATAATATTCCTGTTAATGTTGGCAAGGATAACATCAAAATGCAATCCTTTCAGAGAACCGGCATCTCCCGGCCTGCAATTTATCTTTTTACATTTATTAACCTGTGCATTTTCTGCTGCATTGCTTACAGCCGCTTCATCATTGTCAATTGCCAGGATGTTTTGTGCACCAAGCTTTTCAGCAAGAATAGCCAGGATACCTGTGCCACAACCCATATCCAGCACTTCTTTTCCCTTCCACGTAAGGTCAAGCATGCATTCCATCATCAATGCTGTTGTTGCATGATGACCTGTACCGAATGCCATTTTCGGGTGAATGACAATTTCATAAGGAATATCAGTGTTTGCAGGATGGAAATCAGCTCTTACATACACTTCATTCTTTACTGTTACCGGTTCAAAGTTGCTTTCCCATACACTATTCCAGTTCTGATCAGGAATGAGCTGATGTGTGCAAATAATCCTGGCGCCAAGGTTGTCAAGGTCTTTCAGTGCATTCAAATAATTTTCGTTGAATAAACTCTTCCTGATGTATGCTTTTAAACCTGTATCAGTCTCTTCAAAAGCTTCATACCCTCTTTCAGCAAGCCTTGCTATAACAATCTCAACAAACTGATCCGCCGGCTCAACCTGACAATTTACCTCAATGTAGTCCACGCCATAAATTTAAAATTAGATTTGCCGTGCATTTACTTTATTAACTCACTTTTATCAACACCAGTGAACAAGGACTGCTTTTCAGATAGCGTGATCGCTTTTTACAGGTCTCTCAAAACAGATTTCCGTCTGCCACGGGGATTTAGTGTGATGAATCCGTATGCCTCCCATGAAACGCTTGCACTAACAGAATTATTTTACAGGAAATATTTTAATGATAAAGGCCGACGATATTTTATTTTCGGAATAAACCCCGGTCGTCATGGAGGTGGAATTACAGGCATACCTTTTACCGATCCGTTTAATCTCCGAACGATTTGTGATATTGAAAACGAACTTCCCGCAAAAAAGGAATTGTCGTCAACATTCATTTACAGGATGATCGGCGAATATGGCGGTGTGGCTGAGTTCTACCAACGTTTTTTTCTCACTGCTGTTTGTCCATTGGGATTTACTTATGAAAATAAAAACGCCAATTATTATGATGATAAAACATTGATGAAGACTGTTGAACCATTTATCAAAACCACCATTCAGCAACAGTACGACATGGGTTGTTTTGAAACCTGTTTCTGTCTTGGGCAGGGAAAAAACCTTGAAGCGCTCATAAAAGTTAACAGTGAACTGAATCTTTTTAAGCAAATTATTCCGCTTGCCCATCCAAGATGGATCATGCAATACCAGCTGAAGAAAGCAGATCAATATATTAAAGATTACATAGATGCATTTAAATCTGTTTAGCCTGATCGGTATCAGGTATATGGCTTGTTTTACTTTTATTTGCAGTAAAGAAGACTTATCCAATTAAATTACAGGTTAACGGTTTAACTCTATTTGATCAGAAACCGTCACGGAATGTATGAGCAAGGTTACAGCGATCATTAATATCGGGAGGTTATTACAGGTTGAACAGCAGCCGGTAAAAGGGAAGATGATGCAAAATGTACCCTCAATAGAAAATGCATGGCTGGAAATCAAAGACGGATTGATTTACAATTTCGGTAAAATGCCATATGAGAAGGGTGCAAGTACAATAACAGACCAGGTTGATGCAGCCGGAAGGTATGTGTTACCATGTTGGTGCGATTCACATTCACATATCGTTTATGCAGGATCACGCGAGGGGGAATTCGGAGACAGGCTGAGAGGAATGACTTATGAAGAGATCGCAAAACGCGGTGGCGGCATTCTGAATTCAGCAAGTCTCCTTCGTGAAACAGGAGAACAGCAGCTTTTTGATAATGCACTGGCCCGTCTAAATGAAGTAATGAAACAGGGTACAGGAGCTCTGGAGATCAAAAGCGGATACGGATTGAATACTGAAAGTGAACTTAAAATGCTGAGAGTGATCCGCAGGCTGAAGTCTGAATCTCCTGTAATCATTAAATCAACCTTTCTTGGCGCACATGCCGTTCCTCCTGAATATAAAAATGATAAAAAGAAATATATTGAACTTGTAGTTAATGAAATGCTCCCACGAGTTGCGGATGAGAAGCTGGCAGACTATTGCGATGTTTTTTGTGAAGATGGTTATTTTACGAAAGATGAAACTATATATATATTAGAATCAGCACTTAAGTATGGAATAAAACCAAAAGTACATGCCAACCAGCTTAACCGTTCCGGCGGTATTCAGGCCGGTGTTGATGTAAAAGCTGTTAGTGTTGATCATCTTGAATATACAGGTGAAGAAGAGATTGACGCATTAAAATCTTCAGCTACCATCGCAACGATATTGCCCGGAGCGCAGTTCTTCCTGCAGCTTCCTTTTCCACCCGTACGAAAAATGATCGACGCAGGTTTGAAGGTTGCCGTTGCAAGTGATTATAACCCCGGCAGCAGCCCTACAGGAAATATGCACCTGATGATGTCAATGGCATGCATACTTTATAAAATGACCCCTGAAGAAGCGTTGAATGCAGTAACGATAAACGGCGCTGCTGCAATGGAAGCTGATGAAATAACAGGCAGTATTTCAATTGGCAAAAGAGCGAATATCATCATAACAAAACCGGTACCATCACTTGCTTATCTGCCTTACGCTTTCGGAAGCAACATGGCTGAACAGGTTATGATCAATGGTGAATTTATATAAGCAGCTGAATCATGCATCTTGTTACTTATGATCAATTATATATCGATAACATCGTCAGGAAACGCGACCATGAAATAAAACTGGGTGAATGTGTAAAGACCCTTCCCTGGGGAACCGGTAAAAATTTTGGTGAGGCATTAAAGAATACTTATTGCAGATACGTATTGATCGGTTTACCTGAAGATATCGGCGTACGTGCAAACTTTGGCAGAGGAGGCGCATACAGTGCCTGGCAGCCTGTGCTAAACACATTACTCAATTCACAAAGCAATTCATTTTTCAGAGGTGATGAACTGCTCATCCTTGGTCATATCGACTTCGGCGATGAAATGAATTCAGTTAAAAATCTTGACTTTCACAATGCATCTGACATTAAAACAGCAAGAGAAATTGTTGATGCAATCGATAAATGTGTGGCTCCTGTCATCAGCGCGATTATTGAATCGGGTAAAGAGCCGATCATCATTGGTGGCGGGCATAACAATGCTTATCCGAACATCAAAGGAGCATCGGAAGGTTTGCTCAGATCAGGCAAGATGCAATACCCCGGAATAAGTGTGATCAATTGTGATGCACACAGCGATTTTCGTCCTTTGGAAGGAAGACACAGTGGTAATGGTTTCAGCTATGCTTTTGCTGAAAATATTCTTGAGCGCTATGCAATGGTTGCATTACATGAAGCATTTAATACAGATGCTGTGATAACTGAACTACAGAAACATAAGGACAGGATCATGTTTCACACATTCGAAGATATATATATTAGGGAAATTCTTTCATTTGAAGATTCTGTCAGGGAATGTATCAGTTTCATGAACGGCAATTACACGGGACTTGAGATTGATCTTGATGCGATACAGAACATACCAACCAGCGCCAAAACTTCGAGCGGTATAAGCACTGTTGAAGCAAGGAAGTATGTTCACCTGATTGCTTCAGCGTGTAAAGTTGCTTACTTTCACATTGCAGAAGCCGCCCCGCTGTTATCACATATAAAAACAGATCTTAAAACAGGAAAGCTGGTATCTTATTTAATCGCCGACTATATCAAGGCAAGAAATAAATATCATTCTTTAAAATGAAACTGTATTGTAACGCGCGCCGGATATCTGTAAAAAATGGAAGCATAATATTAATAAAGCTACAATATATATAATTTTATTTTAACAGTAGTAGTATGAAACAATTGATCGAATGTGTACCCAACATCAGTGAAGGAAGAGATGCAGCTATTATCAAACAGATTACTGATGCCGTTGAATCTGTTGAAGGAATAAAATTGCTGAATGTTGATCCGGGCAATGCAACGCACAGGACAGTTATCACATTTGTGGGTGAGCCTGAAAAGGTTGTTGAAGCTGCCTTCAGGCTCATTGCAAAAGCAGCTGAGTTGATAGATATGTCAAAACATAAAGGTGAGCATCCAAGGATGGGTGCCACAGATGTTTGTCCGTTTATTCCTGTTGCCAACATCACAATGGAAGAAACGGTTGAATGGAGCAGGAAACTTGCAGAGCGCGTCGGCTGGGAATTGGCGATTCCTGTTTATCTTTATGAAGAGTCGCAGCGCGATAAAAAACGCAGTAACCTCTCTGTGATAAGGGCAGGTGAATATGAAGGGTTTGCCAAAAAAATTAAACTTCCCGAGTGGGCACCTGATTTCGGACCCAATACTTTTCCCGAGAAACATGGTGCCACAGTTATTGGTGCGCGTGATTTCCTTATTGCATACAATGTGAATCTTAATACAAAATCAGTGAAGCGGGCCAACTCCGTTGCATTCGATATCAGGGAAGCAGGCAGGATTAAGCTGGATGCCAAAGGAAAGAAGATGCTTGATACTGATGGTAATGAGGTAAGGATACCGGGCAAACTGAAAGGTGTTAAAGCAATCGGTTGGTTTATTGAAGAATATGATGTTGCACAGGTTTCAATCAATATCACACAATTCAGGGAAACACCATTGCATATTGTTTTTGAAGAATGCTGCAACAGTGCCAACTCACGAGGATTGCGTGTGACCGGATCAGAGCTTGTTGGGCTGGTGCCCTTATCATCAATGGTTGAAGCCGGAAAATTTTATCTCAACAAACAAAAGCTTTCTTCAGGTGTCAGTGAAGCAGAACTGATTCATATTGCCGTGAAGTCGATGGGACTTGATGAACTTGCTCCGTTCAAGCCATCGGAAAGGATAATAGAATATATATTGAATGCTGATCAACCCAAGCCACTTTTAAACATGAAGCTTGATGAATTTGCTGATGAAACAGCAAGTGAATCACCGGCTCCCGGGGGAGGAAGCATTGCCGCTTACGTTGGCGCACTGGGAATTTCACTGGGCACGATGGTCGCCAATCTCAGTGCCGGGAAAAAAGGATGGGAAGAGCATTGGGAAAAGTTCAGCAATTGGGCGGAGAAAGGTCAGCATCTGAAAAACCAGTTACTTTATATGGTTGATCAGGATACGTTTGCCTTTAATGCCATCATGGAAGCAATGAAAATGCCTAAGAACAATGAAGATGAGATAAGGCTCAGAAAAAGTCTTTTACATGCTGCAACCAAACAGGCAATTGAAGTTCCGTTTAAAGTGATGGAACTTTCATTACAGACAATGGAAATACTGAAAGCAATGGCTGCGGAAGGAAATCCTAATTCAGTGAGCGATGCAGGCGTTGGCGCATTATGTGCAAGGGCCGCTGTTTCAGGAGCATTCCTGAATGTCAGGATCAATGCTGCCGGGTTCGATGATAAAGAATATCTGAAAGAAAAGCTCGCTGCTGCAAAGAAAATTGATGACAGTGCAATGGAGGAAGAAAAAGCTATCATGGCTCTCGTAAACGCCACGATCAAATGATCATCTGCACAATGTAATTTTATTTTCTCCAGCTAAAATAAAACGGTTTCATTTTCAGTTTAAAAAGGTGGCAACATTTATTGTTTGCCCTCGTATACATGATAAAGGGGAATAGCCGGCAATGAGTTATCAGTTAGTAGCAAGCAGGATCTTTTATTCATTTCCTGTACAGTTAGTGATCATGCATCTGAAGAAAAATCAGATCATGATGTTATACTGGCTGGTTCTGTTCGGCTTTATCACTGAATCATTCGCCAAACGTTTCGGAATACCTTACCTTTTCCTTGATCCTGAATACCTTGGACATGTAGGTCTTCGTTCTGCACTTATCATGGGTGTATGTCTTGGTGCTTTCATCATGGCATTCAACATCACAAGCTTCATGCTCAATGGCTTCAGGTTTCCCTTCCTTGCCACACTTTCAAAAACATTTATCAAATACGCCCATAACAACTTTATCATCCCCCTGTTGTTTGTGCTTGTATACTCATTCTGCATTATAAACTTTCAGTATTACAAACAGTTCAAAAGTGTAGGAGAGATCGCATCATTCCTTGCAGTAATGTATACCGGTATGTTTGGTGTTATGCTTTCCACCCTGCGTTATTTTCATGTAACGAATAAGGATGTGCATAAGCTCTTTGGTGTTCAGCATTCTGACACACTTGACGCACCAATTGAAGATTTTAAACGAAATACAAACAGAAAATTCTGGCGGGTAGATACATACCTCGATTTTCCCGCACGAATTAAGATCGTTCGTGATACAAGGCACTATAAAAGATATATGCTTGAGTCAGTGTTTAAGCAGAATCACATCAATGCAGCTGTTGTGGAGATTGTAGTTTTTGTCACATTCCTTTTACTCGGACTTTTCAGAAACTATACATTCTTCCGCATTCCTGCCGGAGGAAGCATACTATTACTGTTTACTATGTTACTGATGCTGTCAGGCGTATTCCGTTACTGGGCAAGAGCATGGGCGAATACACTCATTGTATTCTTATTTATTGGACTTAACCTTCTTTCCCACTTTGAAACATTCAATCCGCGTAACCAGGCATATGGTCTGGATTATCATACAAAGAAAGCCATATTCGACAGGGATCATCTTGAAGCACAAGTTGACAGTGCGATTGTAAAAGCAGATGTTGATGCAACAATTGCGATACTGGAAAAATGGAAGAAAAAATGGAATGACAGGGGCGTTGAAAAACCAAAGATGATCATACTGAACATAAGCGGCGGCGGATTACGATCATGCGTCTTCGCTTTCCGCACACTTCAGATGGTTGACAGTGTTTATAATGGCGACCTTATGAATCATACAAGACTTATATGCGGTTCATCAGGCGGAATGATCAGCGCAAGTTATTACAGGGAGTTATATCTCAGTCATAAATCGCGGTTGCTCCATGCGAATATGAGTATTGATAACAGGTATCTTAAAAATGTAGGAAAAGATCTTCTGAACAACCTTGCATTGAGTGCAACAGTAGCTGATATATTTCTTAATCCACAAACATTTAAAGTTGGCAAATACAGTTATGTAATGGACAGGTCATATGCCTGGGAGAAACAATTCAATGAAAACACTTTTAACTCAATGAATAAAAGCATCAGTGATTATGTTCAGCCTGAAGCTGAAGCACTGATACCGCAAATGATTATCAGCCCGACAATTATTAATGATGGAAGGGCATTGAACATATCCGCGCAACCTACCAGTTATCTTTTACATTCACCTGTAGCCAGCAGTAATGGGTTTAATGAAGTGTGCAATGGAATTGAGTTCACAAGGTTTTTCAAAGATCAGGATGCATACAACCTGAAATGGACAAGTGCATTGAGGATGAATGCATCATTTCCATATATAATGCCTGCAGTATCATTGCCAAGTATACCGGCAGTTGAAGTAATGGATGCTGGGATCAGGGATAATTTCGGTTTCGGCAACTCATTGCAATATCTATATACATTCCGCGACTGGATCATCAATAATACTTCCGGGGTTATCTTATTGCAGATAAGAGATACTTATAAGAAACCACATATTGAAGACAACAGCGTAAAGACACTTTTTGAAAAGATGACAGCACCAATGCGTAACCTAAGTGGTAATTTCATTTTTATGCAGGATTATGCTTCTGACAGGGAATTGCAGTTTGCAAGAGGATGGTTTAAAGGACAACTTGATCTTGTATGCTTCCAGGTTCCTGAGACGAAGGAAAGGGTTTCACTAAGCTGGCATCTTACTGAAACTGAAAAACTTTTTCTTACTCATGCGTCATGGAATGAAGACAATCAGCAATCATTGCAAAAACTTATTCGTCTTTTGCCACCTGTGACAAATCAAGGCAGCGACAGTCTGATCAACAAACCGAAACAGCAGGTTGCAAACAAATTTCCTTAGTATCACAAATTACCATGGTCGGGTGTTGTCACCAACCTTTTTTGGTGTAATCATCTCCCTTGTCGCTTGTTGTTGTCATCTCTCTTGTCGCTTGTTGTCACCCGCCATAAGTAGCAAATAGCAGTTATTGATTTTTATTTGAAAAGAAGTTTAGTTTGCAACCATGTCAAACTATATCCGCTTCTTCACCGCCACAATCGTTTCATGGAAACCGTTACTCGAAAATGATCATTATAAATCATCCATAAAATTTGATCTTCTTGATACTTCATCCCAAAAACTCAATAGCTATAAAGCGGATATTAATGTAACAGACCGGGAGTATCATTTCTGGAAAAAGAAATCATATTCTCAACGATGAATGCACGAAATGTTGTTAAACAAAAACGTTTTTACATTCATGCTGATCCATTTTCAAAAAGGTGGAAGTTATGCAAGGAGCCAGAACAGTACTTTTATTCTTCAGCGAGATATTATCTTTTGAATATTGATGATTGGGGATTTATAAATCATTACACCGAACATATTTAGTGCCAGCGATGTTGGGTGACAACACCCAATACTGGTGTTTGACAACACACACCACAGATGTTTGAAAACACCGGTCACAGTTGTATGACACTCAACATTAATGTTTAACAACAACCAATACTTTCGTTTAACAACTATAATCACAGTTGTGTGACATCACCAACGCTGGTGTTTGATAACACTCAACACTGCTGTTTGACAAAATCCAAAATGGATGTATTTAAATTCTAAAAGGAAGCCAGTTTTATCAAAGCTGTTTTAAACCTGTCTTTGGGTAAAAAATTCCATTCGAGTGCGGAACTCATTGGAACCGGTGTATCAAGTGCACCAATCCTGACAGGCGGAGCATCAAGGAAATTAAAACATTCTTCGGCAATTACAGACGTAATCTCACCTCCTATTCCCCCGGTAAGTGTATCCTCATGCATAATGATGACCTTTCCCGTTTTCCTTACTGAATTCAAAACTGTTTCTTTATCCCAGGGTAATAATGTGCGCAGATCAATTAGATCAGCTGAAATGCCTTTTATCTCAGTCAGCGCTTCCATTGCCCAATGTACACCTAATCCATACGTAACAATTGTTAAATCATCCCCTTCCTTTACAACTCTTGCTTTCCCGATCTCAGTTGTATAATAGTCATCATGCACTTCTTCAGTAATGCTTCTGTACAAAGCTTTATGTTCAAAAAACATGACAGGATTATTATCTTCAATTGCCGCTGCAATTAATCCTTTTGCATCTGACGGAAATGCCGGATAGACGATCTTAAGTCCGGGCACATGAAAGAACCACGCCTCTGTCGACTGTGAGTGAAATGGTCCTGCTCCTACTGCAGCACCGGTGGGCATTCTTACAACAACATCGGCATTCTGCCCCCAGCGGTAGTGTGATTTTGCAAGGTTATTAACGATTTGATTGAATCCGCATGTTACAAAATCAGCGAATTGCATTTCAACAATACTCTTATGTTTATTGATCGACAATCCAAGACCCGCACCGAGTATTGCTGACTCGCATATCGGTGTATTGCGAACTCTGTCTTTACCAAACTCATCAACGAATCCTGTTGTAGCTTTAAAAACACCACCATACTCTGCAATATCCTGACCCATGATAACAAGGTTATGATGTCGTTGCATAGCCTGGCGCATGCCATCAGTTATTGCATCGAGATAGCGTTTTTCAGTTTTTGAATTTGAAGCCGGTGGAATAGCAATTGCATTTTCCTGCCTGAACAAATCTTTCAGTTCAAGAGCTGTATCAGGTTCAACATCTTTCTCTGCAAATGTTATTTCAAGTCCTTTATCGATCGCTTCCCTGATCTCCGCTCTCACCATATTGATAAAATCCTCATTGATGATCTCCTCATTCAGCAGAAACTCTTCATAGTTACGTATCGGATCCTTCCTTCCCCATTCATCAAACAATGCCTGCGGAACATATTTCGTTCCGGATGCTTCTTCATGGCCGCGCATTCTGAAAGTGACGCATTCAAGCAATACAGGACGCGGATGTTCCCGTATCGATCGTGCAATCCTGTCAACAGCTTCATAAACTTCGAGGATATTATTTCCATCAACCTTAACTCCTTCAATTCCATAGCCAATCGCTTTGTCAACGAACTGCTTGCAACGGAATTGCTCTGAACTTGGTGTTGACAGTCCGTAACCGTTATTCTCAATTATATATATAACCGGCAGATTCCATACAGAGGCCACATTGAGGCTCTCGTGAAAATCTCCTTCACTCGTTCCGCCATCACCGGTAAAAACTGCTGTAACATGAGGAGTTTTGGTAATAAGGTCGGCCAGTGCAATTCCATCAGCAACTCCCATCTGCGGGCCAAGATGTGAGATCATTCCAATGATCTTATATTCCTGTGAACCCATGTGAAATGACCGGTCGCGGCCCTTGGTAAACCCTCCCGGCTTGCCCTGGAACTGCGAGAACAACCTGTTCAACGGAATTCCTCTCACGGTAAACACTCCCAGGTTCCGGTGCATGGGTAATATATATTCATCACGATTGAGAGCCATTGCCACTCCTACTGAAATTGCCTCCTGCCCTATTCCTGAAAACCACTTGGCAATTTTTCCCTGGCGCAGTAAAACCAGCATTTTTTCCTCGATCATCCTTGGCTTAATCAAGGCTTTATAAAGATCGATGAGTGTTTCATTGCTCATCGACTTCCTGTTATAATTAATATTGACCTGCGTTTCGATCATCGCTGAAAATGGTTCAGATATTTTTTGAAATTCTGTGTATTGTAGGGCAAAATTATGGAAATTTGCACTCTGTAAACAGTAACTATGCAGGAAGTTTTGATTTATATCGTTTTTGCAGGCGCAATCATTTTTCTTGGTAAAAGAATATATGATCAGTTTATGCACAAAAAGAAACCGGGTTGTGCCGATTGCGGATCAGAAATTACAGCAGTAAAGGATTTACAGAAACAACAGCTTAAGGATAAATAATAGCAGGAACATTAATTACTATTGTTTCACCGCTGCCAGCTTTTCAAGTGTTTTAACAATTGCTGTGAAATCAGGCAACTCCCCTGATTTTTCAACGATTTCCGCATATTGGATAATTCCGTTTTCATCGATGATAAAAGCTGATCGTCTTGAAACACCCTTCATTTCAAAACTCTTTAATTCATAGTCAATGCCAAATGCTGCCGTAACATCTTTATTAAAATCGGAAGCTAAAAGGAAATTGAGGTGCTGCTCTTCTTTATATTTTTCAAGAGTATATACTGAATCAACAGAAATACCGATCACATCAACGGCAAGGTTGTTATAACGGGCAATATCATCACGCACAGAACATAATTCCTTTGTGCAAGTACTTGTGAATGCTGCAGGAAAAAATAAGAATAAAACCTTTTTTCCCTTTATTGTTTCATTAGTGAATGGCTGCCTGTCAGTGCCATACATTTTGAAAGAGGGAGCTTTGTCGCCGGTATTTAATTTCATAATTGTAGTTTGTTAACCCTGCAGGGTGAGATGAGTCAGGAATATTGAGTATGGAGAATTGAATTTAGCGGAATCAGACATCATCTCCCGTTACCTGGAAACTCATATCTGTTATTATCATTTATAAACCTTTACTTTTAGCTTCATTCCAGTAAACATCCATTTCTGCAAGCGACATTTCACTTAACTTTTGCTCTTTTTCCATTGCAGATCTTTCAAGATACTGAAATCGCCTGATGAATTTTTTATTGGTTCTTTCCAATGCATTCTCAGGATTTACATCAATAAACCTTGCATAATTGATCATTGCAAACAAAAGGTCACCAAATTCAGCTTCAGTTTTTTCTTTGTTTCCAGATTCAACTTCCTTCCTGAGTTCATGCATCTCTTCCTCTACTTTTTCCCATACCTGCTCCTTTCTCTCCCAGTCGAAACCCGCTGCTCTGGCTTTTTCCTGTATACGCATCGACTTAACAACAGCAGGCAGTGAAACCGGCACACCCTGCAATACGGATGTCTTTCCTTCCTTCAGCTTTAACTTTTCCCAGTTCCGGCTTACCTCTTCATCATCCTTGACAATGATATCGCTGTATATATGCGGATGGCGATGAATGAGTTTATCACACAATCCATTGATCACATCAGCAATGTCATACTGTTTCATTTCAGAGGCGATCTTTGCATAGAATACAATATGGAGCAGAATATCTCCAAGTTCTTTTCTTACTTCCGCTGTATCATCATCCATGATTGCATCGGCAAGTTCATATACTTCTTCAATTGTAAGATGACGAAGGCTGGCCATAGTCTGCTTTTTATCCCAGGGACATTTCTCCCTGAGTTCATCCATGATGGTAAGCAATCGTTCAAAAGCCTTCAGCTTATTATCCATTGTATTCATAATCACTCTTTAAACTCCCTTTTTAAATGCTTTCTGGCGGGAAGCGGCAAAGGTAGTTCTTTCTATTTTTGCCCTCCTGAAAAATGAGAAGGCTCCTTTTTATTCTTTTGCTGATTGCTGTTTCATCTGCAACAGCTCAACAGGCTGATACCCTTCCTGGAAAATGGATGCTTTCAGCACGGTTTCACTATGGATTTATTATAGCACACAGGCCTACAATCGTACATCTTCAGCATGAACATGTTAAAGGAGCGGAGATTGAATTTGCACGACCACTTAATGGAAACAATGACTGGCAGCAACCATATCAATTGCCTTTGTACAGTATTTCTTATCACTATTTCGATCTTGGTAATGCTGAAGAACTTGGAAATGCACATGCACTCGTTCCAAAAATCATCTTCCCTTTTAGCATAAAAAAATGGATGCGAACGAGTCTTAGTGTTGGAGTCGGACTTGGTTATATTGAAAAGACATTCGACCGGTATGAGAATTATAAAAATACGGCGATCGGGTCGCATCTGAATTCAGTTGTAAGTTTTAGTTACCAGGCCAGGATAAAGCTGAGCAAAAGAATCCGCGCTGTAGCCGGAATAACATTTACGCATTTCTCCAATGGATCGATCCATCCACCCAACCTGGGTATCAATGTCCCCACTGTTAATGCAGGATTAAGTTATTTCATTGGTGCTCCTTATCTGCGAACTATATATATTCCTAAAGAATTTAAAAGAACATCATTCAGCAAATTAGTACTTGGAGGAGGAATTAAAGGAATGGAGCTTGACCATGGTATTAATTACTATGGAATCACGGCAATAGAATATTCACGGAATACCTCAATAACCCGAAAAAGCATGCTTAACGGAGGTGCGGATTTCTATTATGACAGGACACTGGCCCGTAAACTTGAAAAGCTGGAGAAGCATCCTGTAAGTGAAAATGTTTCCTATCGTGTTGGATTAAATTTCGGATATGTTCTCAATGCCGGCAACATTTCCATGCTCATTAAAAACGGTTTTTATATATATGATAAATACAAAGAAGACGGCATACACTACATTGTACTCGGAGTTGAATATCATTTTACCCCTGAACTGCTTGCTGGTTATTACCTGAAATCACATTACGGCAAAGCTGACTTCTTTGAATATGCAATAGGTTGTGTGTTTTGAAATAAAGATGAGAATCAGAATGGTGAAACCGGCAGCATATATATTAACTGTGTCAGTACTGGCATCAATGTTATCGTCATGTGAAAGACCGGTGATTTGCGATTGCTTTAAAGGGACAGGAGAAATAATAACTGAAGAAAGAGTTACATATCCTTTCGATAAGATCGAACTGTTCAATAAAACTGATCTGCATCTGCATTATGCCCCGGTACATGCTGTCAAAGTAACTGCCGGTAAAAATCTCATTGATAATGTTACCGCTGAAGTTGATCATGGAATGCTGCGTATCAGGAATATCAATAAATGCAACTGGGTAAGAGATTTTGACAACACCTTTTCCGTTGATGTATATACCCCGGAGATCCATTCATTGCATGTTTACAATTCATCAGGAAATATATATTGTGATGACCCCGTCAGTGTTGATAAATTTGAATTTGAAAGCTGGGGATCAACAGGTGATTATCACTTAACGCTTAACTGCGGAACGGTTGTGATGGCTTTGCAGACAGGTCCGGCTTCATTGATAGCCGATGGCACGATTGGAGTTGGTTATTTATGGAATTCAGGGGGCGGCAGGTTTGATGCATCTTCAATACAGGCAGATGACATTTATTGCACCAACCTTGGCACCAACGATCTGCTGATTAAGGTAAAGAAAAGGCTTGAAGCGATCATCAACTTCTCAGGAAGCATTTATTATCAGGGTGATCCGCCTGATCTTAAACTTACGGATAACGGCTCCGGCGATTTCTATAAATTCTGAATATATAATTTGATTACTTTGCAATTATTAAAACTCATCAACTTTGTTAGTACTAAATAATATCACTTTTGAATTCGGCTCGCGTGCTTTATACAAGGACACGTCATGGCATATTAAACCCGGAGAAAAGATCGGTCTGATCGGCGCCAATGGAACAGGAAAGTCAACATTGCTGCGCATCATCACAGGTGAATACAGCATCAGCGGCGGCGAGATCACACGTCGTCGTGACCTTACTCTTGGTTTCCTCAACCAGGATCTGCTGAGTTATCAGTCGGATCATTCAATATTGCATGTTGCTCTGGAAGCTTTTGAACGACAGAATGAATTGAATGACAAGATCGAAGCGCTGCTGATAAAGCTTGAACATGATCACAGTGAAAAAATACTGAATGAACTGCATGATCTTCAGCATGAGTTTGAGGTGCTTGACGGATATAACATTAAACATAAAGCTGAAGCAGTACTCGAAGGATTGGGTTTCGGCACCGATGATCTGCATCGGCCACTGAAAGAATTTTCCGGCGGGTGGCGAATGAGAGTGATGCTTGCAAAAATACTTCTGAAGAAACCAAGCCTTCTGCTTCTTGATGAGCCAACCAACCACCTTGACCTTCCTTCAATAGAATGGCTTGAACAGTATCTTGATTCTTATGACGGAACCATTGTAATCGTTTCACATGACAGGTACTTCCTTGATAAAATCGTAAACCGAATAGTAGAGATCGATCAGCAGAAGCTCACTATATATACCGGCAACTATTCATTTTATCTTGAAGAAAAACAGCTTCGGCGCGAGATGCAGCGCAGCCAGTTTCAGAACCAGCAAAAGTATATTGATGAACAGGAAAAACTCATTAACAGGTTCAGGGCAAAAGCAAGTAAAGCGAAGATGGCGCAGTCGAGGATTAAAATGCTGGAGAAGCTTGACAGGGTTGATGATGTTGAAGATTCAACTGCATCCATACATATTAATTTCAGCATATCAACGCAACCGGGAAAAACAATTTCCACGCTGGAGGTTGATTCAAAGAGATATGGTGATCAGCTCATCCTTCAAAACACAACATGCCAGGTTTTGAGGGGAGATAAGATCGCACTTATTGGTGCAAATGGCAGGGGAAAATCAACATTGCTGCGGATGATCAATGGTACGGAAAAGTTTGAAGGAAAGAACATTCCGGGTCATAATGTGATTACATCTTTTTATGCGCAACACCAGCTGGAAAGTTTGAATATCAATAATGGTATGTTGCAGGAGTTACAACAATTCGCTCCGGAGGAAAATGATCAATATCTGCGTAAACTGCTCGGTGCATTCCTGTTTAAAGGTGATGATGTTTTTAAAAAGATCAAGATCCTTTCCGGTGGTGAAAAAGCACGGGTCGCACTTGCCAAAACCATTCTTGCCAAAGCCAACTTCCTGCTGCTTGATGAACCTACGAATCACCTCGACATGAGGACGGTAAATACCGTAATTGATGTGCTCAATGATTACCAGGGCACGTTTGTAGTTGTTTCACACGACAGATATTTTCTTGCAGAGATCGCAAATAAAATCTGGTATATTGAAGATTATAAATTAAAAGAATATCCGGGCACTTACAGCGAATATGAAACATGGAAACAGGAACAGTACGCTGCTGCAAATGAAAAACCGAAGATAAAGGATGCTCAGCAAAAGGTGAAGCAGGAAGCAAAAAATCCTGAAGACGAGAATAAGAAAAAACAAAAACAAAAGGTTGAACAAAAAGTAAAACGTCTTGATGAAACCATCAGGGACCTTAAAGTAAAAAAAGAATCGCTTGAACTGAAGCTTGCTGATGCTGATATATATAAAGATCAGGTAAAGCGGAAGATAGTGCAATCAGATCTTGATGCATGCGACAGTGAACTGAAGAAACTGAATGGAGAGTGGGAAGGATTGTATGCACAGCTAATTGAAATGAGCTGATGAAGCGTTCCGGTAAAATTCTGTTAGTACTATTGCTGATTTCAGGCGGATCAGTATTTTCCCAGGACACAACAGATTATTACAAACCCGGATTCATCCGCTATGAAAATTATATTTATAACCCCCAGATAAGAAGTGTTACTTTGTCACGCAATAATGAACCGGTTTCCGATGCTGTCATTATCCTTAACAGTACCCAGCAGCTGAACCTTGGTTTTGATGAACTTACACAGGAGAGCAAAAATTATTACTTTAAGTTCATCCACTGCGATTTTAACTGGTCGCCTTCCCGGCTGCATGAGTCGGATTATACAGATGGTTTCTTCTATGAACAGGTCTCAGAATATGCACCATCATTCAATACTTACCAGCCCTATTATCATTACAGCATTGTATTTCCGTCCCAGCAAATGCGCATTACCAAGTCGGGCAATTACATCATCCTTGTTTATGAAAATAATAATGAAGAACAGCCTGTTCTTACATACAGGTTTCGTGTTGTTGAGCAACTGGCCATGTTCACTTCTTCAATACACCGCGCAACAATAGTTGAAGACAGAAACTCAAAACAAGAGGTCGACTTCAGCATAAATTATACAGGGTACAATATTCAGAATCCATATTCTGACCTCCGCATTGTTATTCAGCAAAATGGCAGGTGGGATAACATGATCACCGACCTTAAACCTTTATTTGTAAAAGATCATGAAGTGGATTACAATTTTGAAGAAGGCAATGTATTTAATGGTGGAAATGAATTCAGAAATTTCGATATGAGGAGCCTTCAGTATTCCACCCCATATATTGAAAAGATCATTCCTGATTCGTCGGGTGGGTACCATGTATTTGTAAGAAAAGATGAAAGCCGGTCGTACCAGCGTTACTCAATTATTGATGATATAAATGGCAAGTACCTCGTAAAAATCTACGATGGCAGGAATGACAATACTGAGGCCGATTATGCAAAAGTCACCTTCAGGCTGAAGTATCCTGATCCCCTGGCCAGCGGAACATTTTATGTGATGGGAGCATTAACAAACTGGAAGACCGACACCATCTCTAAGATGAAATATGATTATGCTGAATCAGTTTATTCCTGCACCCTATTCCTGAAACAGGGTTACTACGACTATGAATATGTATGGGTAGACGACACCAAAAAGGCTGCAGATGAAACGGCTATTGAAGGCAATCATTTTGAGACTGAAAACGATTATTACCTTTATGCATATCACATTGATATCTCAAACAGGTATGACAGGCTGATAGGCTTTAAGAAATTGAATACGAAGAATATTTATTGAAAAACGGCCTGTCTTCTTCCTCAAATTTTTCATAACATTGACCTACCTTATTTTACATTTGGTCAAATTCTATTGTGATTCTTGAGAATCTCTTTTACTTTTGATTATCCAGTTATTCATTTTCAACCTATGGCAACATTTACAGAAACAACAGCCGGTATTAAGGTAAGCGTTGAAACATTTTTTCAGCCAACCCATAGTAATCCTGCGCAATCCCATTATGTATTTGCATACAGGATCACTATCCAGAATGATAGTGAATATTCTATCCGGCTGAAACGCCGTCACTGGTATATTGTTGATTCTGACAATGCACGCCGTGAAGTGGAAGGTGAAGGTGTTGTCGGAGAACAACCGCACCTTGCACCTGGTGAAACATACCGTTATGTTTCAGGTTGCAACCTCAATACTGAGATAGGTAAAATGTTCGGCACTTATCTTATGGAAAGGCAATACGATAAAAAATTATTTTTTGTGAAGATTCCGGAATTCCGGATGGTGGTCCCGAGTAAGCTGAATTAAATTTTCTCCCTTACCTCCCTGCCAGGAAGTTAATTCATAGCAATGACAGATCCCGCCCCTAAGCGGGATTTTTTCATTTATGCTGTTGCCTTAATACCTCAGCATAACAAACAGCTGTGGCTATGGCTGCATTTAATGACTCAGGACCTTCTCCCGAAGCATAAGATGGAATTGTTACGGACTGTTCAATAAGCCTGCTTACACCTTCACTGATACCTGTTGATTCATTCCCAATAATGAGGATGCTCCCGCTGCCGAACTTAACATCATAAATACTTTTGCCATTCAAAACGGCGCCATGAATAACAGGTCTTTCCTTTGCTCTGTTAAGCACATCACTTAACATAACATCAGAATATTTCATTCTGAAAATGCTTCCCATCGACGCCTGAACAACCTTTGGATTATAGAGCTCAACACATCCCTCTCCCAGCACATGTTCAATTCCAAACCATTCGGCAATACGAAGTAATGTTCCCATATTCCCGGGATCGCGTATTGAATCAAGCAGGAGATAATTTTTATCCATCCTGAATTCATTAAAGCTGATCTCCTGCTGCTTTACAATAGCGGCAACATTATTGGGAGATTCAAGCACACTGATCGCTGCAAGTTCCTTTTCAGAAACCGTATGTACATCAATTGAAGATGCGGGCCGGTGGTTTATATTAAGCCAGGAACCTGTTGCATAAAGCGACTGAATGGTAAATGTTGAATTGAGCAGCTCTCTGACAACTTTTTCTCCTTCAGCAATAAATAATTTCTCTTCGCTGCGGTATTTCTTCTGATGTAATTGCCTGATGAATTTTAATGTTGATTTGGAAAGCATATATGTTCTTCAGATAACACTATTTTTACCGCAATGAAGGTATTCCATTTTCAAGGCCTGAACCGGACCGCCGCAGGTATCTTCTTACTGTTTTTATGCAGCTGCAGCGGGCTGAGAAAACTGGATGATAATCAATACCTGCTGAACAAAAATACCATAAAAACCGACCATAGTGAGTACCGCGAGGAACAGACGGCTGTACTCAAACAGAAACCCAACAGGAAAATTCTGGGCATCTTCCGTTTTCACCTTGGCATTTATAATCTCGCCAACCAGGGCAAACCAACTAAATTCAAACAATGGATCAAGAATACAATAGGTGAAGCACCAGTCATTCTCGACACTAATCTTACCAGGCGTTCATCAGATCAGCTGCTTTTATATATGCAGAATCATGGCTATTTCAATGCAGAAGTCACAGGTTCAATAAAGTATAAAAAAAGTCATAAGGCCAATGTTACCTATAACATCACCGCGCACGAGCCATATATAATCCGTTCCCTTCATTACGACATTCAGGATGAGAACCTTGTTCCAATAATACTTGCCGACACTGCAAACTGCCTGATCAAACCCGGGCAGAATTATGATAAGGCCACTTTTCAGAATGAACGGGAAAGGATCTCTGTCATGCTGAAAAATCTTGGTTATTATTACTTCAACCCATTATATATAACCTTCACCGTTGATACAAGTCTTCGTACAAACCAGGTTAATGCTTACATGTATATTTCCAATCCTCCTCCGAAGGAAAACAGCATAGGGCCCGAACTACATCATCACACTTATTCAATACGGAATATTTATATACAGACGGATTACAATCCCCTTTCCGACAAACAGATTGCTCCCAATGATACGGCATTATATAATGGTTATATATTCATTAATACCTCACAACAGGTTTTCAGTCCGCGCCTCCTCCTTCAATATATATTCATCAGGCAGGGCCGGCTTTATTCACTCACAGACCTTGAACAAACATACAGGCAGTTGCAGGAGCTGAATGTTTTTCGTTTTATAATTATTAAATATGAACAGGTTTCCACTGTTGATTCGCTTGACTGTTATATCCTCCTTAATCCTTTGCCAAAGCAGGAATATAAAATGGAGACTGAAGGAACAAATACGGGAGGCAACCTTGGGATTGCCGGCAACTTAAGCTACCGTAATAAAAATATTTTCCGCGGAGCCGAGCAGTTTGAATTCAAGATCAGAGGTGGTATTGAAGCGCAGAAGGAAATTGCCGACAGTGTTCAGGGAAATACCAATCTTGGATTTTTTAATACCTATGAAATAGGTCCGGAAGTGTCGCTCTCAGTTCCCCGGATATTGTTTCCGTTTGCCGGGTCAATACGATTCAACAATCCGTCAACTAATTTTCTTGCCGGATACAATTACCAGCAACGACCTGAATATAAACGCACGCTCGCTAACCTCTCCTACTCTCTAAGTTTTAAAGAGACAGCCTATAAGCGACACTTCTTTTATCCGGCAGAGATCAATTTCGTTAAAGTAACATTGCAGGAGTCATTCAGGAAAAGACTGGAAGATCTGAAAGACCCCGCTCTCATTGCAAGTTATGATGACCAGCTCATCTCTGATTTCAGGTATGTATTTGTGTACAATACACAGGAACTGACGAAGATCAAAAACCATGTTTATTTCCGTGGCACTTTTGAATCTGCCGGACACCTCATCGGACTTATTCACAGCCAGCTTAATAAAAGTACTGAAGAGGCCCAGCGAATTGATGTATTTAACGTTCCGTTCGCCCAGTATCTAAGGCCCGAATTCGACATCAGGTATTACCAGGTATTCAATCAGAATTCATCACTGGTTTACCGGTTTGCATCAGGTCTTGGTTATGCATACGGCAACTCCGAACTCATGCCGTTTGAAAAAAGTTTTTACGCTGGCGGAGCAAATGACCTGAGGGCATGGCGCGCGAGAACACTGGGTCCTGGCGCTTATGCAAATACAGAGACATTTGAAAAAAACGGCGACATCAGGCTCAATGCAAACATTGAATACCGGTTCGATATTTTTAGAAAGTTAGAAGGTGCCTTATTTACCGATGCAGGTAACATCTGGCTCTTAAAATATGATGAGAGCAGGCCTGAAGGTCAGTTTAAAGGCGATAAGTTTATTGAACAGGTCGCATTGGGCACAGGCATGGGTCTCCGTCTTGACTTTACATTTTTCATTCTTCGTTTCGACTGGGGTATAAAAGTAAAGGACCCCACACTCACCATTGCTGATCAATGGGTGATCAAAAATTTCTCAGCAAAATATACTGTGTTGAATTTCGGTATCGGTTATCCCTTCTGATTATTTTTTCTCCTTCTCAAACACCAGCGATGCAGAGTTAATGCAGTATCGTTGATTCGTAGGAGCAGGACCATCATCAAACACATGACCGAGATGCGCATTACATCGGCTGCAATGAACCTCTCGTCTTGTCATTCCAAATGAACTATCACGCTCTTCTTCCACCATATTTTTTTCAGCATCATAAAAACTTGGCCATCCTGTGCCTGAATCGAATTTCGTTTCAGAATTAAACAATTTCTGTTTACAGCAAACACAGTAATACTCCCCTTTCTCGTGATTATCCCAATACTCACCAGTGAATGAAGGCTCAGTTCCTTTTTTGCGGGTAATCCTGTACTGATCAGGAGTCAGCTCCTTCTGCCAATCAGCATCTGACTTTGTTATCTTTTCTTTCTCCATTGTATTTGTAATATTTTGCTTTTTATACTGCTTTTGTCCGCAGGCATTAAAAACAAATGTCATCATCATAGCAATGCCTGCCAGCTTAATTCTCATGATCACAATATTTTAGATAATCCTAACGGAAAAATGACCTTTTTATTCCTGTGAAGTTAAAGAAATTCCGGAAAAGTGAATGAAAATGGGGTGTAAGATTTATTGAATTATTGCCCATTTAGCCGAACAATTTAATGCTTACTTGTAAACTCACCTTTCTGCACACCATATGGAAACAGTTCTGAGACGAGAAAAACATAAGGACATAATTCTCATTGTTGATGACAAGCCTGAGAATCTTTATGCTCTTAAATCAATGCTCTCAGAAGATGATCGTGAAATCGTTGAGGCCAGTTCAGGACAGGAAGCGCTCATGCTGGCTTACAAGTATGATTTCTCTTTGATCCTTCTTGATGTGCAGATGCCGGAAATGGATGGCTTTGAAGTGGCAAAAATGCTTAAGTCGACCAGGAGAACAAAGAAGGTTCCTATCATTTTCGTCACAGCAATCAGTAAAGAAAGGAAGTATTTATTACAGGGACTTGAAGACGGAGCAGTTGATTACCTCTTTAAACCGCTTGATGTGGGAATCACTCTTGCAAAGGTGAAGACGTGGCTGAGGTTCTTTCATCAGCAACATGAACTTGAAATACTGAATCAGCAACTTGCTGTACTTAATGATCAGAAGAATTATTTCCTCGGAATGGCATCGCATGATTTGCGGAATCCAATCGGTAACATCATCAATCTTGTTCAATTCATTCAGTCGGAAGGCGAGAATTTATCGGAAGAACATAAGTCATTTCTCAATACAATCACAGAGTCTGGCAACTACATGCTGAACCTTCTGAATGACCTTCTTGACATTTCAAAAATTGAATCAGGCAAGATGGAGCTTCGCATGGCAGAGATGGATATGCAGCATTTAATCAATACTGTTATCAGTGACAACAGCTTTTCAGCAGGAAAAAAACAGATAGGAATCAAATCTGAAATCTGCAGTGAAATGCCCGTTATACATGCCGATACTGATCAGCTGCGCCAGGTGCTGAATAATCTCGTAAGCAATGCAATAAAATATTCTGCCAACAATACATCCATTAATATCTGTGTGGAGAAAGTAAATAATGAAGTTGTTGTTGCAGTACACGACCAGGGACAGGGAATACCTTCAGAAGAACTGGGACAGATCTTCAGCCCTTTTAAAAAGACAAGTGTCAAAGCCACGGCTGGCGAATCAAGTACAGGTCTCGGTCTGGCTATTGTTAAGAAAGTTGTGGAGGCGCATCATGGCAGGGTTTGGGTAACCAGTGAACAGGGTAAAGGATCTGTCTTTTCCTTCTCCATACCTGTTAGAATGTTAAAAGCTGCCTGAGGTAATTCCGGGAATTTTCATTTTTCTCATTGCCTTCTGCAATTAATAATCCGCATTTTCAACACCTCCTGACTGTGAGGCCCAATACATTTTCCTCTTATCCGTAAAGTCGCTTTGTAGTTCGGCAAATTCATATTTACTTTACAGTTCTGAATCCTGTCCCTTATTTTTGAGGCAGAATTATATTTTAATCAACCTTAAAAAAACTATATATATATTTCACACTATGAGAAAACATAATTTTGGCGCAGGCCCCGGCATCCTTCCTGAATCAGCTTTGAAAAAATCAGCCGAAGCCATTCTTGACTTTAATGGTATTGGAATGGGTGTGATGGAAATATCTCACAGAAGCAAAGATTTTGAAGCCGTTTTACAAAAGGCAAAATCGCTGGTAAAAGAACTTCTCAATGTTCCCGAAACGCATGAAGTATTATTTCTCCAGGGTGGTGCAAGTACCCAGTTTGCAATGGTGCCGATGAACCTGTTAAAGAAGAAAGCCGCATACCTCGACCAGGGTGCATGGAGTAATAAAGCCATAAAAGAAGCAAAGCTCATGGGTGAAGTTGTTGTTGTGGCTTCTTCTAAGGATAAGAACTATTCATACATGCCAAAAGGCTACACCATTCCATCGGATTGCGATTATTTTCACATTACATCTAACGAAACGATACACGGCACGCAGATAAAGGATTTCCCTGCATCACCTGTTCCTGTTGTTTGTGATATGTCATCAGATATTTTCTCACGCCCTGTTGATGTTTCAAAATTTGATATTATATATGCCGGCGCACAGAAAAATATGGGGCCATCTGGTGTTACGCTGGTGATAATTAAAAAAGATATTGTTGGCAAGCACGGGAAAACCATTCCTACAATGCTTGATTATAAAACTCATCTCGACAATGACTCATTGTATAATACTCCTCCTGTATTTTCTATCCTTGTGTGCATGCATACACTTGAATGGCTGAAATCAATTGGTGGTGTGAAAGAGATGGAAAAGATCAATAAGCAAAAGTATGATCTGTTTTATGGTGAAGTTGACAGCAATCCGATGTTTGTTGGAACTGCTGCTGCCGAAGATCGTTCGCCAATGAATGCATGTTTCCTGTTAAAAGATCCATCACAGGATGAAGCATTCCTCAATGCAGCAAAAGCAGCCGGAATTGTTGGAATCAAAGGTCACAGGAGTGTAGGTGGATTCAGAGCATCAATGTACAATGCTTTGCCTGTTGAAAGTGTAAAGGCATTGGTGAGTGTGATGAAGGAGTTTGCTTTGAAAACAGCTTAATGAGTAGTGAGTTTGGAGTCCAGAGTAGTGAGTAGTGAGATGTGTGTAGTTAAATTATTATTCTGATTTCTATTCTATTCCCATGAATTTCTAATTAACCGTCGCAATTCAATAAATATGCAATAACACTTTCTAATAAATTATTTAATATTATTTCTAATCCATTACATTAGCAGATAAAACTGCTATTATGAGTTATGATAAAAATCAAAACAAAAATGATCTGAAATTTTCATTTGAAGATTTGGGAGTTTATCAGAAAACTTTAATATATATAGATTTAGTTTATGAAGTAACAAGAAATTTTCCGAGAGAGGAAGAATATCGCATCAAGGCACAATTTATCAGAGCAGCTCATTCAATAGCTTTAAATGTTGCTGAAGGGTCTGGAGGTACAAGTAGGGAAAACCGTAATTTTATAAGAATAGCCAGGAGAAGTGTCAGGGAATGCTTAGTATGTTCAACAATTTGTTATCGACAATTTCTTATCAATTCAGAAACCGAACTCCAATTCAGAAAAATGCTTGATGAAATATCAAGAATGTTAACCGGATTGGCTAATTCACAGAAATAACGTTTATAATTATAAAAATAATATCTCATTACTCAGGACTCCAAACTCACCAATCGTTACCCCATATTCACTACTCAGGACTCTATACTCAATACTAAAATGATAAAGATCTTAGCCAACGACGGCATTGATGCCGCCGGCAAAAAAATATTCGAATCAGCAGGATTTTCTGTAAGCACCGATAAAATCGCACAGGAAAACATTGGTCCTGCATTAAAAAACTTTGATGCCGTACTTGTAAGAAGTGCAACGCAGGTTCGCAAAGAACATATTGATGCAGCATCCAACCTCCGGCTTATCGGACGTGCCGGTGTGGGTATGGATAACATTGATGTAAAATATGCCCGCGACAAGGGCCTTGCAGTGATCAATACTCCGGCTGCATCATCGCAGAGTGTTGCGGAACTGGTGTTTGCACATCTATTCACAGGTGTAAGGATGCTGCATGATTCAAACAGGAACATGCCGGCCAGTGAGACAAAAGAATCATTTGATGCTTTGAAGAAAAAATATTCAGCAGGAATAGAGTTACGCGGAAAAACACTGGGCATCATCGGTGCAGGTCAGATAGCGAAATCCGCCGCATCAATCGCACTAGGACTTGGCATGAATATTTTATTTCACAGGCTTAACAATGAAGATGTAATTGTTGATCTTGATCTGCACCCGTCTATCGGACAGAAAAGAAAGATCAGCATTACTTTTAAATGTGTTTCATTTACAAAGCTTTTGATTGAAAGTGATTTTATAACACTTCATGTTCCATTTCCGAAAGGTTCACCACCTGTAATTGCAAAAAAAGAATTCGACCTGATGAAGAATGGTGTTGGAATTGTAAACACGGCACGTGGTGGTGTTGTTTCTGAAACTGATCTCATTGAAGCATTGAACAACAATAAAGTCGCGTTTGCAGGTATTGATGTTTTTGAAGGTGAGCCATTGGTAAAAAAAGAACTGCGTCAGCATCCTAAGGTTACATTATCTCCGCACATCGGAGGCTCAACAAAAGAAGCTCAGGAAAGAATAGGAATTGAATTAGCGGAGAAGGTTGTTGAATATTTTAATAAATGAGTTTGAAGGAAGGGGTCATTAAGTCAATGGTCATTGGTCATTAAGTCAATGGTCATTTGAAATCAGTTGATGAAGTGGTTTGTGCAGAATACATTATACCGATGCAGGTGATATAAATAATTTAAATAATATTTGAAATTTAGAATCAAGCAATGCGGACACCTGGTAAAACCGTAGAGGAAATTTTAATCAACCAGTCTGAAGACAGGGCAGAACCATTCAACAAGCTGCACGATGTGATCATGAAAAACCTTCCCAAGGGCTTTGAAGCAGGCACAAGCTATGGCGGACTGGGATATGTAGTGCCTCATAAGATATACCCGAATGGTTATCATTGCAATCCCGGCGAGCCACTTCCATTTGCAGGAATAGCATCGCAGAAAGGATCTATTAATTTTTACCATATGGGAATTTATGCCGATCCTGAACTGCTGAAATGGTTTCAAACCGAATATCCCAAACACACCAAACAAAAACTCGACATGGGAAAGAGTTGTGTGAGATTTAAAAAGCTGGATGATATTCCTTATAAACTCATTGGAGAACTGATGAAAAAAATGAGTGTGAAAGAATGGATTGAAATCTATGAGAAGAACATACATCCCGAAGGACGCAAGGCAGCTAAAGCGAAGAAGTGATTTTGTAAAATAAATTTTCTTTTTTCTCAGCCATATCCACGAAATTTCCATTTCCCTTCAGTAAAGTCCGTTTTCTGTTCAGTTTGGTATATTTTCCGTTATTTTTACCTCGAAATAAATGCACATTAGTCTCTATCCTCAATACTTAACTCACTACTCAGGACTCTTAACTCACTTCTAATAAAATGGCAATTCTAAAAGCATTCAAAGGTATTCGTCCGAAAAAAGAACTGGTAAAAGACATTGCATGCCGTCCTTATGATGTACTCAACGAACAGGAAGCACGCACAGAAACCAAAGGCGACCACAATTCATTTTATCATGTGATTAAACCGGAGATTGATTTTCCCGATGACTTTGACCATTACTCACCTGAGATTTACAGGAAAGGTAAAGAAAATTTCGAACGTATGTTCAGGGAAGGTGTTTTTTTCCAGGATGACAAAGATTGCTTATATATATATGCACAGACAATGAATGGCCGCAAACAATACGGAATTGTCGGAGCAGCGGCAGTTGATGATTACCTGAATGACATTATCAAGAAACATGAGCTCACAAGACCTGATAAAGAAGAAGACAGGAAAAACCACGTTCGTGTTTCCAATTTAAATTATGAACCCGTCTTTTTTGCATATCCACAGGTTAAAGCATTGGATGAAATTGTTAATAAAGTAGTATCCGAAAAGCCGGAATATGATTTTATTGCTGATGATGGTATCGGTCATACATTCTGGGTTGTAAAAGACGATGCCGTGATCAAACAGATCATTGATGAGTTCGCCAAAATTAAATATACATATGTTGCTGACGGGCATCATCGTACTGCTGCAGCAGCATTAGTCGGAAAAGAAAGAAGAGAAAAAAATCCAAAGCATACTGGAAAAGAAGAATACAATTTCTTCCTTGCAGTTCACTTCCCCGACAATCAACTGGCAATAATGGATTACAACCGTGTGATCAAGGATCTTAATAACTTAACAACCCAGCAATTTCTTTCCAAGCTCTCAGAAAACTTTAATATTGAAGAAAAAGGTGATTCAATATATAAACCTTCCAGGCTTCACGAGTTCTCATTATATATTGAGGGCAAGTGGTACAAGCTGACGGCAAAGCCCGGAACTTACAATGACAGCGATCCGATTGGAGTATTGGACGTTACCATCCTTTCAGAAAAAGTTCTAGCTCCGTTATTAAATATTGTCGACCTGCGCAAAGACAAGCGCATTGATTTTGTGGGTGGTCTTCGCGGATTGGGAGAATTGAAAAAGCGTGTCGACAGCGGAGAGATGAAAGCAGCTTTCGCTTTATACCCTGTTACAATGAAACAACTCATCGACATTGCAGATTCAGGTAAAATCATGCCTCCCAAAACAACATGGTTTGAACCGAAACTGAGGAGCGGCCTGGTGCTGCATGCTCTCGAGTGAGATGATGTGGCATGTATTTATAAAAGCCACTTACAAAGGATTTGTTGCCAGGTTTAATTTAATATATTCAGCGCATTCTATTTCCGGATAGTTTTTCGAAGCAATAACTTGGCTCAAATAACATTTTAAAACCCTGCAACTATGACTTGCTGCTCTTCGTCTTTCATTTAAATAAGAATTAAATCGACTATTTGAATGAAATGCGTCCAATGGTCGCATTTGTTGCAAATAAGTTTACATTTTTTTAAGGCCAGTAAAGATTTGCCGCCAGTCCATTAAGCGTTTACCAGAGATAATATTTTTTTTCTGAATTGATTTTCCTTCCGCAAATACTCGGGCAATAAGAGTTTGTTCTTTCTCATCTGAATCTAAGACCTAAAAACAAATCACTATGAAACCACTCACCCATCAATGCTCATATTACAAACGTCGTTTTTTCTCATCAAACCGGTTTGTTTTTTTAATATCAATTCTATTTGTTGTATTATTTCCTTCTATTAATCAAATTGTAAAACATGAATTAACAAATGATGACAATGAATTGAAAATAAGCCTTGAAAACTATCTCAATGGTATCTATCTGGTGAAGTTGATCAATTATAATAAAGTAATTGCAACTCAAAAATTGATAACTTTGAAATAGAAAGTATGAACATATTTTGAATCCTTACAAACTAAATATTTTAGCAGTATTATTCTCGCTATCATTTAGCAGTACAGAATTATTTTGTCAGAAACGAAATAATATGTGGTGTTTAGGAGACTCGGCTGGGATAGACTTTAATAATATATCAACCCCTGCTCCAATATATACTTCGTTACGTACCAGAGGGTCTTGCGTTAGCATAGCTGACACAAATGGTACATTATTGTTTTATGCGAATACCAGGGCAACATTACCCGGAAATACGACATTAGTTTGGAATGGCAATAATAACATAATGGTAAATGGTAATAACATTGCTGGTCAAGGGTGGTACAAAGAATTAGTGATTATTCCATTTCCAGCAAATGATAGTTTATACTATTTATTTACCGGCCCCGAAACAGGTATTCATGGTTTTTATTATTCAATAATTAATATGCAACAGGATAGTGGAAGAGGAGCTGTAGTTCAGAAAAATGTTCAATTATTACCTTCCACCTTTCTGACTAATGATGGACTGGCAGCTATCAAACATGGTAATGGCAGGGATTGGTGGATTATTCTTAAAGATTGGAGTACAATTAACAATACTTTTTATTATTATTTAGTTACCCCCGGAAGTGTTATTGCCCATCATACCCAGAACATTGGTGATATTGTTCAATCTGGTTTTTTTAGAATTGAACCTTCACTAGATGGGTCTAGGGTTGCGTGTATAACAAATAAAGGTCTGATTGAAATATATTCTTTTGATAGATGTAATGGATTACTATTAAATGAATCATTGATTGAACATGAGGTGACAAACTTAAGTCTGATTCCCTGGTACTGGGGCTGCGAATTTTCTCCTAATAATAGCTTCTTATATGTAAGCTCAAATTATACTGATAATGATTCCAACAGTTATTTAGTGCAGTATAACATAAGTGATCCTGATCCTTCAGCCTCAAGAGATACATTGTATGCCATCAAACAACCCATTGTTGGCGGTTTGGTAGAACTGGCTCCGGATAATAAGATATACTGGTCATGCGCTTATGATGTACCTTACGTATTTTACCACGACAATGACACCAACCAGTACAACATGAATTTAAGTGTGGTTAATTATCCCGACAGCCTGGGAGCAGCCTGCGACCTGCAGCCATTCAGCTTTTACCTGGGAGGCAAACGAACATATTATGGCTTGCCCAACAATCCCAATTATGATCTGGGGCCTGATAGTGGCAGTGTGTGCGATACGCTTACGGTTGGAGTTATGTACCCGGCACTCAGCACTCTGCACTCTGCACTTTCCGTTTTTTATCACAATGATTGGAAAATTGCATTCATCAATGCCGAACACCTGAAAGGCAGTAAAGCCGAACTGGTATTGTATGATTTATCAGGAAAGGCTATTTACAAGGCAACTGGCAATATATATAATGGCTATTTTACATTTGATCTTATCATGTCGGATTATCCCGATGGATTGTATATTGTCGCATTGCAAAACAATCATCAACGACTAACAGGCAAAGTGGTAAAGTGGTAATTCGTTTTTTTGCATTTCAAACGCTCAACTCAGGCATCCTCGTCAAGCTGCCACGGCGGACGAGGACAAGTTGAGACGACCTGGTTTGAGCCTTAACTCAGGCGTGGACTGGTACTGCATGAACTGGAGTAAGCTATTATTGAAAAGTTGTTGTTTTTAGTTTGATTACCTGCAGTTATGAAGGCATTGAATGATTAACCAGGGAAGTTCAGATATGATGAATGATGGAAAGCTTTATTTTTGGGACCAATGACATCACACATCCTCCTCATAAAAAACATGGTTTGCAATCGTTGTGTGCAATCGGTGGAGAGCATTTTGGAGAAATCAGGGATTGAATATCATAAAGTACTTTTCGGTGAAATACATTTAGCAGCACCACTGTCAGAACAACATAAGTCAATACTTCAGGAAAGTCTTGAAAATGTTGGTTTTGAACTGATCGACAACAGGACAAGCGGACTGATTGAAAAAATCAAGAAACATGTAATACTGAAAGCCAGAGGTGAAGTGAATGAGGCTGAGAATAAAATGAACCTGTCATCCTATCTTTCCTCAAAACTTAACTATGAATACACCCATCTCAGCAGCCTTTTTTCAGATATTGAAGGCCGCACCATCGAGAATTATTATATAGAGCAGCGAATCGAGAAGGCAAAAGAACTCCTTATATACGGACAAAAGACACTTTCTGAAATTGCTTTTGAACTGGAATACAGCAGTACAGCCCATCTTTCCACGCAATTCAAAAAAATTACAGGATTAACACCTTCACATTTTAAAGAAGTAGGTGCGGCAAAACGCAAATCGCTGGATAAGATATAACCTGAATTAATCCTGTTTTGCAAGTTTTTATCTTCTAGCATGCTTATATTTTTAGTGAGAATTGAAATTTTCACTTCTCCTTCGTACTAACTACAGAGAAGTATCTCATAACGCCGATTTTCCGGAATTTATTTGCGGCTAACAGCTCATTAAATCTACGATCCCGGTACTTCGGTCCGGTAAACAACAGGATTCCCAAAGTAATGTAATGCTTACCCAAAGTTCTATAACGGTAAGGCCTTACCCGCAATCTACTTTTGCATCATCGATTTAAATAAATAAATGTTATGAAAACAAAATCAAAAAAGAGCCTTGCGCTTTCAGAAAGCAAAAGCTGCTCAAACCCAAATTGCACTTGTGAAGTATGTGTATGCGAAACATGCACCTGTGGTACATCATGCAAATGCAGCAACTGCACCTGCGAAAGCTTTTGCAGTATTTAATCCAAAGCCGCCTGTAAAAAGGCGGCTTTCAATTCTAAACCAATCAAAAAATAAAATATAAAATGAAAAATCAATCTAAAGAAATTGTTTACAATCTTGAAACAAGTGTTTTCAACTGGGAGATCGCTCCCGGTAAAACAATTGAAGCGTGGGGATTCAACAATCAACTTCCCGGACCGATCCTGCAGGCAAATGCAGGTGATACTCTTGTTGTTCGAGTCACCAATAATTTACCCGAAGCAACAACAGTTCACTGGCATGGCATCTGTCTGCCTGCCGGCATGGATGGAACTGATGCAATGCAAAAACCCATAGAGCCCGGTGAAATGTTTGAATACAGGTTCGAAGTGCCACAGTCAGGTACATTCTGGTATCATTCACATACCAATGAAACAGTACAGATGGAAAGAGGGATGTATGGAGCGATCGTAGTTAACAGTGAATTCGATCCTGTTACAGACAATGACAGGGTATTTATGATCGATGACATGAAACTTGATGAGCAAAACAACTTCACAACACCAAAATGGTATGTGCCACGTGTTGTTGAAAGACATGACGGACGTGAAGGCGACACACTTTTAATAAACGGTAAAGAAAACCCTGTTATCAATATGCATGCAGGACAAACTGAAAGATGGAGATTCATTAACTCATCAAGCGCGCGTTACTTTTTATTGCACATGGAAGGAAGACCCTTCAGAGTTATAGGTACTGATGGCGGATTATTAGAAAAACCAAGAACCGTTACTGAATTACTGATCACACCAGGTGAAAGAATGGATATAGCAGCGGGTCCATTCAATGAAGACGAGTCATTCGCCATTGAATCACTGCCTTACAACAGGGTAACTTTCCTCAAAGCACAACGCCAGACATTTGCAACGGTGATAGTGGGCGCGGCAAAACAAAGCAATGCTTTCATCCCTGGAGTTTTCAGAACGATAAAGCCATTAGCAGCACAAGATGCAGAGATAAACAGAACCATAAAACTTTCTGTCGGACCAAGTTTAAAGAACGGAATGAATTTCAAAGTAAATAATGATATGCATGTAAATGATCAACCCGTAAAAGTTGGTGAACTGCAGGTTTGGGAGATTAACAATGCAAGCCTGATGGATCATCCGTTTCACTTGCATGGATTTTTCTTCCAGGTCCTGGAAGTTAATGGCAAAGCACCTGAATACATGGCATGGAAAGACACATTCAATATCACTCCGCGCACAAAAGTTAAGATTGCATGGATGCCTGATAATCGTCCCGGTACCTGGATGTATCATTGCCACATCATTGAACATCATGCAGCAGGAATGATGGGACATTTCGATGTGATTGATGACAGTAAACCTTATGTATCAAAACCTGCACATCACATGCATCATCATTGATTGATTACCGGAATCTGAAGATATTATAACCCCTCTCCCAAAAAGAGGGGTTATTTTTTACTGGTGTTTATCTCCAGATACTTCATACATGCTGCCTGTACAAACTTCACCTTCCCAAAATTCTATAACAGCTTCCCAAGGTTGTATAATGCCTTAGCGGACAAGTCAAAATACTTTTGCGCCATCAATATTATAAACGTCAACGCTATGAAAAACTTCATTACACTAATGATTCTTTTAACTCTTGCAAGCTGCAAAAAAGAAGAGTTCAACCCGGAACTGACCAGGGAATTTTCAATTCATTCAACAACTAATGGTGCAGATTATAAAATTAAAGTGGCATTGCCTGAAAATTATAATGCTGCCGAAAAGTATGCAGCCGTTTATGTTCTCGATGGGGAAGATAATTTCAATTATGTAGCCGAACAATGCAAAAATTACAGTGGTGATTTTGGAAAATCAAACATCCTTGTTGTAAGCATCGGGTATGGTAATGACAGGAAAATGGATTATACACCTACAAAGGCTGAAGAAGGTGATGGGGGCGCAGAAAAGTTCATGCAGTTTATTATCAGCGACCTTATTCCAAAAATGGAAAACGAGTTCAACGCTGATACCCTTAGAAAAAACAGGATCATACTGGGACATTCCTTCGGCGGATTATTTGTTGCGTACGCTTTCACGAATCATAATAATGTATTCGGAAATTACATTATGCTAAGCCCTTCCATCTGGTACGATAATGAAGTGATGTTAAAACTTGAACAGGAAAACCGTAATGCAATTCAAAATAATGATCAGCTTGTTTTTATGGGTCTTGGCGAATTGGAAAATAGTGGAAGAATGCTTGCTCCTTATGCAGCATTTTACAACCGCCTGAAAAATAACTACAGCAATATTTTGCTTGAAAGTCAAATTGTAAATCATCTGGATCATAATGGTTCAAAGAACACTAATATCAGCAAAGGATTAAAATTCTATTTCAGAAACAAGTAAATAAAGTCAAAATCAATTTCAAAATAAACCTTATGAAAACAGCTATATATATTTTACTACTCCTTTCAACTGTTATTGCAATTCAGGCACATGCTCAAACTGATTCCGTTTCATCAACATTTAAATTTCATACCACTGCATTAACAATAGAACCGGCAATTGGCATTAAACCATACCCCATTTGTGATGCCGTATTCAGCAATGTTGTTCAATGGGATTTAAATAAAAAGCTATCACTTGTATCATACACTTCTTATTCCTACAATAACGCTTTACTCCGTGACTTTAATTACATCAAAACGAATTACAATTATTCTCTCAGTCAGAAATTCGGTATCGGAACATCAATTCATAAGGGAATTGTTACACACACCTTGTCAGCAGTAGCAGGGATAAAGTATGATGCGTTTAAAGAAACACTTGAAAATCCTGATTTCGAAAATGTTTCCATGTCAGAATCAAATGCAAGTCCTGATCTTGGCCTGATCTATCATCTCAAAATAGGAAGTAAAAAATATTTCTTCAGTTACAGAATGTACTTGCCTCTTTCACCCTACCCTATCATAACATCGGATGTTAATACAATTGATGGAAATTTTGCCAATGTTACCCTGGAATTCGGACTTGGAATCCGGATCAGGTAACAGAATCAATCAATGCTCAGTGAATTGTAGACAGCAAACGCAGTAATCAGTGCTTGTTAAAATCGGAGCAATTGAATAACCTCATGTGTCAATATTAAAAATATTGCAGGATGAAAAATCCGGTTTGTAAGTTCCTAAAAATTCTAAATCGCAGATCTTATATGATGAACTTCGGCCTCAGCTTTTCATCAGGTACCAGGCACTCTCTCCTGCCATACCACTTATAACGATTGCGGGCGAAAAGTTCATAGACCGGATCTCTTAAGAATGCAGGTATGAGACGCAAAGCAAATAATGCAGGCCATAAACCGGGCAGGTTTTTAAATACTCTGAGAACACCTGTTGAGGAATAATATAATCTCTCATCTTCAATAAAATAAAAAGTTGATCCGATGGGATTGTGTACTTCAAACCTTTCTAAAAATTCTTTTGCCGCAGGTGATTGCAGCGCACAGAAACGAAAACGGTCGTAACCGTCACGCTTTAAGAGAAAGCTGACCCACCATGAACAGAAATTACATTCACCATCAAATAAGATGATGAATTTCCCGTCAGTATCGTTTGGCATTTCCGGGGATTGTTGATTATCGTAAATATAAGGCAGCCAGTTACCAGATTGATAATAAATTATGTGAACAAGCCCTTTCCTTGTGTGAATGAGAAGTTAATGATCATCCGGATAGCTATCAGGAGTCTTTAATAAATGGCCCTATGGCAATTCTAAATATTACGAACCGATAACTATTAACCAGCCTTCTTCGCTTCCTTCATCGTCATATCGATGGCATCCTTTGCCTTCTGTGTGGTGAGCGCAAAATCGATCACTTCTTTCATCGTATCAACGTAATTGATCTTAAGGTCGTTTATATATTCCTTTTTGATCTCCTTAACATCTTTCTCATTATCCCTGCATAAAATGATCTCTTTTATACCGGCACGCTTAGCAGCAAGTATTTTCTCTTTAATTCCGCCTACCGGCAAAACTTTTCCACGGAGTGTGATCTCTCCTGTCATGGCAAGTTTGTTCTTCACCCTTCGCTGTGTAAAGGCTGAAGTAAGTGATGTAAGCATACTCACACCTGCCGATGGACCATCCTTCGGTATGGCACCTTCAGGAACGTGAACATGTATATTCCAGTACTCGAAAATTCTCGGATCGATATTCAACTGTTCAGCGTGCGACTTTATATATGCCAGTGCAATGCTTGCAGATTCTTTCATCACATCACCTAAATTACCGGTGAGTGTCAATCTTCCGTTGCCCTTGCTTAAACTGGTTTCAATAAATAAAACACTGCCCCCATTGTTGTTCCACGCCAGACCAGTAACAACACCTGCAGTTTCATTGGAAATTGTTTTATCAGGAAAAAATCTTGGTGCTCCAAGTGCTTTGGTAACCTGGTCTTCAACAAGCTTCTTTTCATAAGGCTCTTCCATTGCAACATTCTTCGCTACAGATCTTACTACAGAGGCAATACTCTTCTCCAGTGAGCGCACACCACTTTCATAAGTGTACTGTTCAATAATTGTTTTGATAATATCCTTTGAAAAAGTGAGATGAGATGATTTCAGACCGTGAGCCTCGAGCTGCTTTGGAATAAGATGCTGTTGTGCTATGTGTGATTTTTCTTCAAGAGTATAACCACTGATATCAATAATCTCCAGCCTGTCGCGCAATGCCGGTTGAATCGAGCTTAATGTATTGGCTGTTGCAATGAATAAAACCTTCGACAGATCATATTCTATCTCTATATAATTGTCATAGAAAGTAGTATTCTGTTCAGGATCGAGTACTTCAAGTAATGCAGATGACGGATCTCCATGAAAATCATTGGTGAGCTTGTCGATCTCATCAAGTATAAATACAGGATTGGCTGACTTGGCTTTTTTAATATTCTGCATGATGCGGCCCGGCATTGCACCAATGTAAGTTTTACGGTGACCGCGTATCTCAGCTTCATCTCTCAACCCACCCAATGACATCCTTACATATTTTCTTCCAAGCGCTTCGGCGATAGATCTGCCCAATGATGTCTTACCAACTCCGGGAGGACCAACAAGACACATGATAGGTGACTTCATATCATTCTTCAGCTTCAGCACAGCCAGGTATTCAAGAATTCTGTTCTTTACTTTCTCCAGACCATAGTGATCTTTGTCAAGAATTTTTTCAGCGCGTTTTAAATCGAAATTGTCATTCGTATATTCATTCCATGGAAGTTCAAGCAGCAGATCAAGGTAATTCATCGTTACTGAATATTCAGCAGCAGCGGGATTGATCCTTCCAAGTCGTTCAATCTCTTTATTAAATATTGCTTCAACTTCCTTTCCCCATTTCTTCTTCGTTGCTTTCTCGCGCATCTCCTGCAATTCCTTGTCAGGAGTATTACCCCCAAGCTCTTCCTGTATGGTCCGCAATTGCTGATTGAGGAAATAATCACGTTGCTGCTTGTCAATGTCTGTACGGACTTTTGTCTGAATCTGATTTTTTAATTCAAGCATCTGTAATTCCTTGGTAAGGAACTCAAGCACCTTTGTTGCGCGTTCTTTAAGATCCGTTACTTCCAGCATCTCCTGTTTTTTATCAACATCAGCGTTCATGTTTGAACAGATGAAGTTGATCAGGAAGGAAGGGCTTTCAATATTTTTTATCGCGAATGCCGCTTCAGTAGGAATATTTGGTGACTGCTGTATGATCTGAAGACTGATATCTTTTAATGAATCAACAGTTGCATTAAATTCCTTATCAATATTTTTCTGCTTGCCGTCAGTAAATGATTCAATACTTGCCTTGATGTAAGGATCAGTCTGAACAAGCGCTTTCAGTTTGAATTTTCTTTTCCCCTGTATGATAACCGTAGTATTTCCATCAGGCATGCGGAGCATTTTAAGGATCTGAGCGATGGTACCGATTGAATTCAGATCTTCCAGTTTGGGGTCCTCCACACTTACGTCCTTCTGTGCAACAACGCCGATGATCTTATCTGTTTTAAAAGCATCTTTAATAAGACTGATCGACTTATCCCTGCCAACAGTAATTGGAATTACAACACCGGGAAACAAAACTGTATTACGCAATGGCAGCACCGACACAATGTCGGGCAGCACTTCATTGTTCATTGTTTCCTCGTCCTCATGAGTAAGCAACGGGATTAACTCAGGTTCATCGTCTGCTATACCCATTATCCTGATATTATCTGATTGTCCTCTATCGAATGTATTCATAATTTTTTAGTGTCAAGATGGCATTTAAAGCACATTATTTCCAAAAATCCGCCCTTAGTCAATTGGCATGCCATCGGTAAAAAAACAAAGTCTAAAATTAAATCATTCTTTTGAAGGTAGTGTCATGAAAAGCATTACTCTTAAAAACTATTTATTCACTCAAAAACATAGAATTCAGCCTTACAGAATTAACATATATTATGAAGAGGTTAATGAACAAATTGAACCCGTAACTCTTAGGTTGCACTTATTGAACCAGGATAATCATTGTTGCTTCCGTCGAGGCATGTCTGCCATTCAAGGACAGGCTGACTATTTGCAAAAGCAGAAATGAAAATCAAAAGAAACGTTAGCTTTATCACTATCATTTATAAATTGCTGGTGGTAAATTTTATATGAAGCTAATCAATAAAGTTGTGCATCAAACACCCCCTCATAAAATTAATTCAACAACCGGATCCCAGAAAATTTTATTAAAATCGGTGACCTTATCATCTTTCACCTTAACACCTTCTTTTTTTAATAATTGCTCCATTGTTTTACCGGAACCGAAGTGCATTTTTCCAGTGAGTAGTCCATTCCGGTTTACAACTCTTTGTGCAGGAACAGGCGGCAATGAACCATGTGAAGCATTCATGGCCCAACCCACCATCCGTGATGACCCTGCAGATCCTAAATACTTTGCGATGGCTCCGTAACTGGTAACCCGTCCTTTGGGAATGAGCCTTACAACCATGTAAACTTTCTCAAAAAAAGAAATATCATCTCTGAACGGAAGAGCATCAGGCTGTTTTATGTTCTTCTTTGCTTTCTTTGTTGCCTTATATATAATCTTCTTTGGCATGGAAGCGAAGGTAGGGAAGATAGCAGGAAAGTAGGTAAGTAGTTAAGTAGAGAAGTAGTTAGTTAGTTAAGCAGGTAAGTAGTTAATCAGGTAAATTCATTTCCCCTTTAAGTCCTGATACTTACGTCTTGCTACTTGTGTCTTTTCTGACTCATGTGGGTCGGCTCCGTTCACCTTGACAAGGTTTCTTGGTTCTTTAATCCTGGATCTTATCAATAAATAAACTTTAATGATCGCATATTTAATTTTCATCAGGTCTTTTTCCGACGGCAACAATGATGGCATTGGTGACCTGAAAGGCATTACGAATAAACTGGATTATCTCAGTGAAACCGGGATAGATGCGATCTGGATCACACCGGTTAATCCTTCTCCTTCCTATCATAAATACGATATCACAAACTATTATGATATTGATCCGGAATGTGGTTCTATGCAGGATTTTGAAGAACTTATTGCCAAAGCACATAAGAAAAATATTAAAATTGTAATGGATCTTGTGTTGAATCATTGCAGCTGGCAGCATCCGTTTTTCATTGAGGCTGTCTCCGGGAAAAAAAATCTGCACCGTGATTACTTTGTGTGGAGTGATAAAAAAAATATCCCGGCAAATTCCGATCAGTGGCATTCATCGCCATTAAAAGGTGATGATCAATTTTATTTCGGACATTTCTGGCAAGGTATGCCTGATATGAACTATGACAATGCTGAAGTAAGAAAGGAAGCAGTGAACATTGCAAAATTCTGGATTGAAAAAGGTGTTGACGGGTTCAGGCTGGATGCGGCCCGCCATATTTTTCCCTCTGAAAGAGAAGAAGAAAATCATCAATGGTGGAGTGAATTCAGAACAGAAATTGATAAGTACAGGCCGGGATTTTATCTTGTAGGTGAAGTAGCTGATAAATGTTCAGCGATTGCGCCGTATCTTAAATCACTTACTTCCTGTTTCAACTTCGAACTGTCGGAAAATATCATCAGGATAATAAATGACGGCCATCATAACGGTGTTGTTAAATGGCTGAGTTCGGTTTACCAGTTATACGCGCAAAACAAAATCAACTTCACTGATGCAACTTTCCTCAGCAACCACGACTTCGACAGAACAGCCACACTGCTGAACAATGACATTCATAAAATAAAACTCGCCGCAAGTATTTTACTCACCCTTCCGGGAGACGTATATATATATTATGGCGAAGAACTGGGAATGGCAGGACAAAAGCCTGATGAATATATCCGCGAGCCGTTTCTCTGGGGAAATGGAGACTCCTCCCAGGCAAAATGGATCACACCGCTTTACTCAACTTCCGACACAATTGAGCCCCTGAATATTCAGAAAGAAAAACCTGATTCAGTTTATAACCATTATAAAACACTGATCGCTTTTCGAAAAAATATTCTGAATAATATTTACCATTCCCTGGAACCTTACGAAGCAGGTGAAGAAGTATTCGCCTATAAAATTCGCAACAATGAAAGTGAATTTCTCATGCTGCATAATCTTTCTTCAGCAACTGTTGAATTAAACCTTGCTAAAGACTTTACAATTATTTTTCAACCTGATGATTTGAATTCCGGCTCAGGTAATTTTCAACTGACCGGATTCAAAACTGTTGTTTTGGCAAAACCTGTTTAGGTTATGGTTCCAGCTCATCAATCCCGCGCTCTCGAAAAACTGAACTAAATTCCAGTTTCCGTTATACCAGGAGGGCTATTATAAAATTGAAAAAACCAGGAACCAGAAACCAGAAACCCAACCAGCCTCAATCTCCCTTTGCTATATTTGCCTTCCGCAAAAATTATGATCAAAATAACATTACCCGACAATTCAGTACGCGATTACCCGGCAGGTGTCACACCAATGGAAATTGCGAAAAGCATCAGCGAAGGGTTAGCCCGTAATGTGCTTGCCGCCAAAGTAAACGGACAGGTGATTGATGCATCACGTCCGATCAATGAAAATGCAACGGTACAGTTGCTGACGTGGAATGATGATGAGGGTAAAAAAACAATGTGGCATTCATCAGCTCACCTGATGGCTGAGGCCCTTGAATCATTTTATCCAGGTGTCAAATTCGGTATAGGACCGCCTGTTGACCATGGTTTTTATTATGACGTTGATCTTGGTGAAAACAAACTTACACTAGAGGATTTTAAAAAGATAGAAGATAAAATGCTGGAGCTTGCCAGGAAAGCAAACCAGTATGTGAGGAAAGAGGTCAATAAGAAAGACGCGATAAAATATTTTGAAGAGAAAGGAGATAATTACAAGCTGGACCTCATCAAAGATCTTGAAGACGGGCAGATCACTTTTTACTCTCAGGGTGAATTCACTGATCTGTGTCGTGGTCCTCATATTCCTGACACCAGCCCTATCAAAGCCATCAAGCTAACCAATATTGCCGGCGCTTACTGGCGTGGTGATGAAAAGAATAAACAGCTTACGCGCATCTATGGAATTACGTTCCCTAAAAAAAGCCAGCTGGATGAATACCTGCAGATGCTTGAAGAAGCGAAGAAACGTGACCACAGGAAGATCGGCAAGGAACTGGAAATGTTCACTTTTGATGATGACGTTGGTCCGGGTTTACCGCTCTGGATGCCAAATGGTGCCGTTGTAATAGAATCGCTGGAAGCCCTTGCAAAGAAAACAGAGCAGAAAGCAGGTTACAAGCGGGTAAGGACGCCTCACATCGCGCGGGAGAACATGTATAAAATCAGCGGACATTTGCCTTATTACGAGGATAGTATGTTCCCGCCTATGGTGCTTGAAGGTGATAAATATTACCTCAAGGCGATGAACTGCCCGCATCATCATAAAATATTCAAAGAGCTCAATCCAAGTTACCGCGACCTTCCCATCAGGCTTGCTGAGTACGGCACATGCTATCGTTATGAGCAGAGTGGTGAATTATTCGGGCTGATGCGTGTGCGTTGCCTGCAGATGAATGATGCGCATATTTACTGTACCCGTGAGCAGTTTGCTGATGAGTTCAGGGCTGTGAATGATATGTACCTGAAGTACTTTAAGATCTTCGGTATTGAAAAATATGTAATGCGTTTCTCCACTCACGACCCGGCCAAGCTTGGAAAAAAATATGTTGATAATGCGGAACTGTGGCTCAAAACAGAGGATATGGTACGCAGGGTCCTTATCGATTCAAATATCCCCTATGTGGAAGTACCTGATGAAGGCGCATTTTACGGACCTAAGATCGACGTGCAGGTATGGAGTGCCATCGGGCGTGAATTCACGCTGGCTACCAACCAGGTTGATTTTGCGGTGCCGGCACGATTCGGACTTGTGTTCAGAAATGCAAACAATGAAATGGAAACGCCCATCTGTATTCACCGGGCCCCGTTGGGAACACATGAACGGTTCATCGGATTCCTGATTGAGCATTATGCGGGTAATTTTCCACTCTGGTTATCACCAACGCAGGTAGCTATTTTGCCTATCTCGGAGAAGCACAACGACTATGCAAAAAAAGTTTTACAGTTGCTGAATAATTCCGATATTCGCGGCCTTGTTGACTCACGCGACGAAAAGATCGGTAAAAAGATCAGGGACAGTGAGATAAAAAAGATCCCTTACATGCTGATTGTGGGAGAAAAAGAGGCGATGGAACAAATGGTAGCTGTAAGACAGCATGGCCAGGGCGACCAGGGATCAATAAAGGTTGAGGAGTTTATCAGCCGTGTAAAAAATGAAATAAGTCAGATGCTTGATGCTTAAGAAGGCCGGGCACTGAAATCAGAAATAATAAAAAACAAGGAGGCAGTATAGCAACTTTTACACCACGCCCCGGGGGAAACAGGCCCGGAGGCTACAAACCACCAGGAAGCAGGCCATATGGCGGGCCAGGTGGCAACAGGAATAACCCGAGGTTTTTCAGAAAGAAGGAAGCCGAGCATAAGATCAATGAGCTGATTACTGCTACGCATGTCAGGCTTATTGTTGATGGTGAGGAGCCACGTGTTGTGGGTGTTCCGGAAGCATTGAAGATCGCTCAGGAGAAAGAGCTTGACTTAGTAGAAATCGCTCCAAATGCCGAACCTCCTGTTTGCAGGATAGTAGATTACCAGAAGTTCTTATACGAGAAGAAAAAGAAAGAAAAAGAAACGAAATCAAAATCTGCAAAGCAGGTATTAAAGGAAATTCGTTTCGGACCCAATACTGATGAGCATGACTTTAACTTCAAAGTAAAGCATGCCATTAAATTCCTTGAAGAAGGTGCAAAGGTGAAAGCCTATGTTCATTTTAAAGGAAGAACAATTGCCTATAAAGAAAAGGGAGAAATCATCCTTCTGAAATTTGCCCAGGCACTTGAAGAATATGGCAAGGTAGAACTGCTGCCAAAGCTGGAAGGAAACAGGATGTTCCTGCATCTTGTACCACTGCCAAAGAAAGGGGGGACGAAGCCGAAAGCAGTGAACGGTGAGTAGTTAATAGTTAATTGGAGTATAGAAAACTGTAACCAATGACCAATGACTAATAAAGAATAACATTAATCATGGATCATAATAATAAATAACAAGAATTATCAAGTAACAAATAAATATTCAGTTATGCCAAAGATGAAAACCAACTCCAGTGCCAAGAAACGTTTTAAGATAACGGGCTCTGGAAAAGTAAAAAGGAAACATGCTTTTAAAAGCCATATTCTTACCAAGAAAACGACCAAGGCAAAACGTGCGCTTACGCATGCAGCTGTTGTTGATCCCAAGGATGAGTTCAGGGTAAAGCGTATGCTTACAATTGCTTAAAGTGTAGAGTGTAAGTGCACAACGCATAGTTAAACTAGTTAATAAGAAATTAAATAATAAGTTCATTAGTTAACCAGGAAAACAGCATTAAGATCCGAAAGGGCGCTGTTACCAAAAAACAAAAACAAAATGCCACGTAGTGTCAATTCCGTAGCGTCGAAGCAGAAGCGGAAAAAATTTATGAAGCTTGCCAAGGGAAACTGGGGTGCAAGAGGTAATGTATGGACGGTTGCAAAGAACACCGTTGAAAAAGGTTTAGGTTATGCTTACCGCGACAGGAAAGCAAAAAAACGCAGCTTCCGTGCTATCTGGATACAACGTATCAATGCAGCGGCTCGCGAAAACGGTATGAGCTATTCACAGTTCATGGGACAGATCAACAAAAATAATGTCGGCATCAACCGTAAAGTACTTGCCGATCTTGCGATGAATCATCCTGATGCTTTCAAAGCAATTCTTGATTCTGTAAAATAGTTTAATGACCTCATTTATATAAAGGGAATCTTCGGGTTCCCTTTTTTATTTTACGCTGTTTCTGCCCCATGTGTTTTACAAGTAATAATAATTGAATAGATTTGAAATCAACAAAATTCCTGTACCGTGAAATCTTTACTGCACATCCTTATTATCCTTTCTCTTTGCCTGAATGCTGAGGCACAACTTTCTAGTAAATGGGTTGGTTCATTTGGTGATACTAATAACGACTACTGCAAATACATTGCAACTGACCATTCAGGCAACCTTATTGCCGGCGGGGAGTTCACAGGCTATGCCGACTTTGGTGTCGACACCTCCACGCTAATCATTAACAGTGCAATTAACGGTGGCATTTTTCTGGCAAAGTATGACACTGCCGGCACATTATTATGGGCAAAGTCAATGGGATCAGCCATGGGAGGTTACCCTCATACCATCACCGGTGTACAAACCGACAACAATGACAATATATATATATCCGGAAATGTGCCTTACAATTCAGGAAACATGAACTGGTTCCTGAAAAAATACAACAGTAATGGCGATTCCCTCTGGGAGATCAGGTCGACAAGCAGTTTCCATGAATACAGTTCATGCATCTTTCTTGACTCAGCGGCGAATATATATGTGACGGGCAGATTTGAAGGTACAGTTGATTTCGATCCTTCAGGCAATGTTGCCAACCAGTCATCAACAGGATGGCTCGATATATTTCACGCAAAATATGATTCATCAGGACATTATATATGGGCCAACCATTTTGGAAGCAGCATAGATGACATTGCTTTTAAAACAGTTGTAGATGCAGCAGGAAATATTTATACTGCCGGTGAACGATTCCTTAATTCAAATTCTGATTTTATCTGCAAACACAATGCTGCCGGTATACTGCAATGGTATAAAGCGATAAACATTAACGCAACCGGAACAGGTGATCATATATATGATATGGAACTGGACGCTTCCGGAAATATATATATAGCCGGCGCCTTCAGAAATACCACAGATTTTGACCCGGGCAACGGAAATTATTATCTGACTTCCGCGGTTTCATGGTTCTCTGATGCATTCTTTGCAAAGTATGATGCTGCAGGAAATTTTCTCTGGGCACATTCGCTTGGTGGTGCTTCATCTGCTGTAAATTCCATTGACATCGACAAAGCAGGCAATGTATGGCTTACCGGTTCCTGCTCATATGGCGACTTCAACCCTGATCCGTCTGTTGTTGTAAATGCCGGAACATCAACAGCAACAGGTTATATTGCCAGCTATGATACTTCCGGTAACTTCAGAAAAGTTTATGTAACCGATAATGGTTATGTGAGAGGCGCAGACCTTATCATAAATGATGATGGCAATGTTTATTGGGCCGGTACTTTTTCCCTGACATCAGACTTCCTCATCGGACCAGGCACACTTAATCATATATCCAATGGTCTTGAAGATGTTTTCTTCGGGAGATTTGAAAGAGGTATCTGCGATTCATATACAACTTCGATTGTAAAATACAGCGACATCGACTGCTCCAATCCTTCCAGCGGCGCTTATGCATCTGTTTCCGGAGGGACGACACCTTATAATTATTCCTGGAATACTACTCCTCCAACTTTAGCTAACTCATTTGTCGTTAATACGAGAGGAATATATACATTAACAACAAGTGATTCGAACAGCTGTACATCTGAACAATCAGTGATCATCAATGGTCCGGGTGCAGGTTCGGCTTATGATCTGAAAGCTGACATTCATGCAACAACCTTTCGGCCGAGCGTGCCAAACACCATCTGGGTGAATGCATTCAATGATGAATGCCAGCCTGTTTCCGGAATGCTGGAGATTGTTCTCGACCCAATGCTTTCCTACCAGACTGCTTCTCCCCTGCCTTCGCAGGTTACCGGAAATATTCTTCGATGGAATTTCAGCAACCTGGTTTATGGCTCTGCACATCTTTCTCCGGTAATTACAGTTTTGCCTTCCATTACATTGTCAGGTGGAGATACTGTTTATGTTCAGGCAAATGTTTCCCCTGCAACAGGTGATGACAATCCTGCAGACAATACAAAGGATTACCAATTCATTGTTGTTAATTCTTATGACCCGAATGACAAATCAGTCTTTCCGCAGGGAAGAGGACCCATGCATGGCATTCTTAACAACATCCCACTTACCTATACCATACGTTTTCAGAATACGGGAACAGCTGACGCACTGAATGTTCTGGTTGCCGACACCATCGATGCCGGTTTAAACTTTCAGTCACTGCATATTATTCAAAGCAGCCATTCAATGCGTACTGTTGTTCTTTCCGGTAATGTTCTGCATTTCATCTTTGATAATATTAACCTGCCTGACAGTGCAACAAATGAACCGATGAGTCATGGATTTGTAACTTATGAAATTGACCAGATCCCAGGACTCTCACAGGGAACCGTACTGAGAAATACTGCATATATATATTTTGATTTTAATCCGCCAATAGTTACCAATACAACATTTAACACTATCGACCTGACAATTGATATCAACTCCCTGTCGGATCCCGGAAACTCAATGACTGTCTTCCCGAATCCTGCTGATGATCAGATCAAAATACATTCGGATGGTGCATCAATGATCTCAGCGGAATTTTTTACCCAGTCGGGCAGCAGTGTACTGGCAAAAAAGCTGAAAGGAGCATATGATTTTGTTAATACAAAGAACTTGTCACAAGGAATGTATTTTATAAAAGTTATCACTGAAAAAGGGATATATATGAAGAAGATGGTAGTAAAACATGATTAGGATTTACAGATTTGTTTTTAAGAAGGAAATCATTTGATACCTTCCTTCATGTCATTCATCAGGACAAGGATGAATTCGGAAGGATAATCAGGATGAAAAATTCATCAATTTATTGAGTTCAGTCTTTAAATGAGCATTACGGTAATCGGTTAAATAGTTTCCTGCTGAAGGACAACCATGTGAGATTGCTGTAATCGTCTAAATAATGTCCAGCTGAATGACATGTTATGAGATTGCGTTTTATAGTATTGATGGCCTTTTTAAATCGAAATTCGCATTTCAAAAATCATTCGTAAATTCGTAATAATTCGTTATTCGTAAGTAGATCATGAAAAACATCCTTGTTGCAATCGATTTTGAAACTGAATCACATATTCTTGTTGACAAAGCATTGGAGATTGCTCAGAAGATGGGTTCGAAGATCTGGCTCATTCATATCGCAGCAAATAGCCCTGACTATGTAGGATACAATGTGGGACCGCAATACATCAGGGACAGCCGAGCAGATACTTTGCGTAAGGAGCATAAACTCATCCAGGAATTTGCCGATAAGATCAAAGCTCAGAATGTAGAAGCGGAAGGTCTGCTTGTTCAGGGTTCAACGGCAGAAACTATTTTAAAGGAATCAATAAAACTGAATATCGACCTTGTTGTGATCGGCCATCACAAGCACAGCACGCTGTATAAAATTTTTGTTGATGATGTGGATTCGGAGATCATCAGTAATTCAAAGGTGCCTGTGCTCATCGTTCCAATGGAGTGAGGGAGTTTGGAGATCGGAGTCTTGAGTTCGGAGTGGTTTGTCTTATCTCATTTTCAAATTTTCAAATTGCCACATTTTCAAATTCCAAGTCGCCCCTGACCTGTATAGATACGATGTTTTTTGGCAGGAAAACATTTTTACAAAAACGTAGTTTTGAATAGTCGCAAGGTTTGTAACGGTGGAATTAATTCCACCGTTACTGATATCTGGCCTTTTACATTAAATAATTTTATCAAATTATGATCAACCAATACAAACAACTTATTGCAACAGTTACCTTTATCTTTCTCTTTGCTTCATTGAATGCACAAACATTTACGAGGATCACAACCGGGCCGGTGGTAAATACACCTGGTGATTCACGCAGTGTAAACTGGATTGATGTTAATGATGACGGGTTCAATGACCTGATGATCACCAATGGACCACAGGGAGGACAGAATAATTTTTTATATATCAATGACGGTGCAGGCGGGTTTACTTCAGTTGTAAATGATACAATAGTGCATGACAATGCACCCTCCGACGGTGCAACATTTGCAGATACGGATAATGATGGGGATCAAGATTGTTACATTGTGAACTGGTACAATACTTCCAATTTATTTTACACCAACAATGGCAGTGGAACATTTACCAAACCGGGAAATATTATTAATACCAGCGGTGGCTTTTGTGAAACGGCCTCTTGGGGTGATTATGACAATGACGGACTTGTTGATTTGTATGTAACGAACAGCGCGGGAACAAATAAGAATTTACTTTTTCACAATGATGGAAATAATTCATTCACCAAGATTACAACAGGTGCGCTGGTAAATGATGTGACAAATTCAAGAAGCGTGAACTGGACTGACATCGACCTTGATGGTGATGTTGATCTTTTCGTAACAAATGAAAGCAACCAGCATGAAAGCATGTACAGGAATGATGGCAACGGAGTATTTAATAAACTCACAACTGGCGTTCTAGTAACTGACGGAAAAAATACAATGAGCAGTGCCTGGGCCGACTATGACAATGACGGTGACATGGATGTATTTCTTACAAATGATGCAGGCAGCAATGCCTTATTCAGGAATGACGGTAACTTCAATTTCACAAAAATAACAGGCGATACTGTCTCTAAAACCAATGCACATTCCTTCAGCAGTGCATGGAGTGATATTGATAACGATGGTGACATTGATCTGTTTGTAACGAATGCATTTACTACGCCTGGCCTTCAGCTGAATTTTCTTTATCTGAATGATGGTAACGGTTCATTTACAAGGCTCAATAATACTTCACCTGCAACTGATCTTTCATGGTCATATGGCTGTGCTTTTGGTGATTATGACAATGACGGTTTTGAAGATCTTGCCGTTGCAACTGTTCGATACAACAGTGTTGACCAAACTGATCTTTTATATCACAATGACGGCAATTCCAATCACTGGATCACAATAAAGTTAACGGGTACTTCAGCAAACAGATCTGCCATTGGCGCTAAAATAAAATTGAAGACAATCATCAATGGAAATGCAGTCTGGCAAATGCGTGAAATTTCTGCTCAAAGTTCATATTGCGGACAGAATGATCTTCGTGCTCACTTCGGACTTGGCAATGCAACATCAATAGACTCAATTAAAGTTGAATGGCCGGGCACTCCTGCAGAATATTTCTCCGCAGGTGCTGTTGACCAGTTCATCACGCTTGTGCAGGGACAGGGAACTACAGGAATAAACAAAATTGAGAATGATAATACATTTGTTGTGTGGCCCAATCCCGCCGGAAACATATTATATATTACATATAACAACAGCCATCATCAAAAAGAAACTAAATATGAGATCCTTGATCTAAAAGGTGCTGTGCTGTCAACAGGTTTTATGAAAGGCGATTCGATCGATATTAGAAATATCTTAAAAGGAAGCTATATTTTGAAATTCTACATATCTTCTAAAACAGCAATGAAACAATTTATTAAGGAATAAATCAATTTACGTTGGCAGCCGTCACTGGTCAGCGGTCCCTGGTCATTAGTCAATGATCTTCGGAACAATAAATAGCACATCCGGGAAAATATTCACATTACAGCGCCGCAATCGCTTCAACAGGGAAAACCATGCTATGATTGATGCCTTTATCCTTTGCAGTTGTCATCTTGTGTGAGCCATTATATATCTTTACTCTTCCCGCAATGTTTTTCATCCCTGCGCCATTGCCGTTTAACTGCCCGGTAAAACCAATTCCATCATCACTGAATTGAACAGATAAATTATTTGCATCGCCTGAAAACACAATATTGATATTGTGACATTTACCATGCTTGAGTGCATTCTGAATGAGTTCCTGGATGATACGGAACAGATTCACAATAAAATCAGTCCTGAATATTTCAAACTTCACATCATTATAAACAATATTCATATTTACAATCGAAGCTGTTTTGTTTTTCAGGTAGTCGAGTTCATTCATAATGCCGTTCTCTGAAATAAACTTAACAGACTGGTTACGGCTGATGGCGCGTATTTCCTTAATCACCGAATCAATGATCTCTGAATTTGTTTTGAGGTATTCCCTAATCTTATCAAATGAGGTCTGCTCATTGATGGATTCATTGTGCAGTTTTACAACGGCAATGTTACCTCCTATTGAATCATGCAAATCGTCGGCGACACGGGTGCGTTCTTGTTCAATGGAATCATATACTGCCTTCAGAATTTCTTTTTCACGCTGCAGCTTTACCTTTACGTAATTGCGCAAAACAATAACGGTTAACCCGATCAGTATTACAAATACTGCTACAGTTATATATATCGGGAAGATGATGTCTGCCTGTGCCATTTGATTCCTGCGATAAGAATGGTATTTGAGATAATGGAAATCACCGAGTTGATGAACCATGTAAATTCCCTGATGGTCACTGATTTTACAACCAGCTCTGCTGTTCCAAAGGTAAGGGCGCTGATGCTGTAATAAAGTAATAAACCAGATAAAAAATAAAACCATGCATCCTTTGCCAGCATGTTCGTTGTATTTAATGAATGACCGATCAGCCGTGCAGCAGACAGCAGCGTGATAAACACACATTGCATGGCAATGGCCTTCGAGGTGAACTTCTGCTTATGAAAAAGGTCATATGTTTCATAAATCGAAAAAAACAACACGCCAAGTGCTAGGATGAAAAGCACCCTGTTAAACCATCTCCCTGAATAAATATCCGTCAGCAAAACATACAGCAGAACGAACTGTACGATAAAATATATATTGATTATGTCAAGGTTGACGATACCAAACCAGGCCATAATGGCTGTTCCGCCATCAACAACTCCGCTGAGAACAAATGAATAGAACAGCAGGGGAACTGATGAAAGGCAGTCCCTGTTAATTAAAGCGTAGGAAGCCAGCAGCAGAGAGAATACCACTGCTATTCCTCCAAGAATGAGGTTCAGCAATATTTACGGTTTATGTATTAAGGTCATTATCCTCGCCGCAGAATGAAGGGCATGGGATGGATGCTTCCGCCAGGTCGCCGGTAGTCATATCATCTCCGTTAGCGTCAACACCAACAAGTACCAATACCTGCTCACCCAAACTTGTTAAACCATAGTAATAGCGCATGCCGATACACCCGGTTTGTCCGAGAAGGGCCACCAATGCCTCTTTTCCAAAATATCCACCATTGATCTGCCCGCTTGATTTCTGACCTCTGTAACGCCTTGTGAGCTCAGCAGCAGCACTAAGAGAAATGTCATGATCTTCTGTTCCGTCTACCATAATTTTATTTTTTTACATTGATAATGTGACTTGAATTCAATATGCCGGCATTAACAGCGAAGAGTGATGCCTCCACCATATTTTTTACATGAAGCTTTGCCAGGATATTACAACGATGCACTTCTACAGTTTTTTTTGATATAAATAGCTTACGGCTGATCTCATCAGTTGAATAGCTTTTACATACCAGTGTAAGTATTTCCAGTTCCCGCTTTGACAATGCCTTGCCACGTTTCTCATGTTTTATTGCTTTCACTGTGCCGCGGACTGAAGGTGCTGCTTCACTGAGTGCCTCAGAATAATAATTCTCACCATTCAATACCGCATCGATCGCTGCATTCACCTCATCGAGTGATGTGTTTTTAGGAAGGTAACCACTTGCTCCTGCTTTGATCATCCTGAAAAGACTGTTTTTATCAGAATACATACTTAAGGCAATGAATTTTACATGGATATACTGCTTGCTTAATGATGTAGTGACATCAATGCCATTTTGAGACCTGAGTTTGATGTCCATGAATACTATTTTAATATTGAAACGATTTAAAATACTCACGGCAGCATCTTCGTCTTCAGCATGAAATATTTCCTTTACACCTTCGATGCTTTTCAGGAGAAGTGCAAACCCCTCTCTGAACAATTTATGATCATCAACAATCAGAATATTCAGGCTCCTGGTCATACAGCATTGTAAAAAAAAGCTATTTAAAAAAGAAATCCAAAAATTAAGAGGTATTATACAAAATTCATCTGAAAAATAAGGGTTTCTACTTAGTATTTTGGACCTTCTGAAGGCTCCGACCATCAAATATCACCATTATCAACCGTGTAGCCGGGATGTTCGTTCCGAGGTAAAATTCGCAATTTATATATATAGTTTCACTTTAAAGCCGGAAATATCATTCAGGAAAAAAAGCCAATCTGACTAGTCTTTTTCTTCATGCAAAAAATAAGGGTTTCTACTTATTGTTTTCCGGTAATTAACAACTTAACTTTACAATTCCATTTTGCGGTATGAAATCAACAGCAAAACCCTTCATCCACATCACGGTTTTTTGAAGCAAAGTATAAGTGCTTATTTTTTAATCGCTCATGATACAAACCCATGAGCGCTTTTTTTTGGAGATATAACAAATAAATCAGAAAGTGCTTGCATATCTCATTTTTAAATTTTAATAATTGTATTGTAAAACCTGCCATCAACCACAGGTTTAATCTTTGAAGTCAGGAACACAGCCTGGTGACAAAACAGTTTTTTATCGTTGCCTTTTCGCAAAGGGGATACTTCTGTATCCCTTTTGCATTGATGAAAACAGTAGCCAGTTGCTAGTTTGAAAATAGTAAGAATGTAGAAGTAAGATGTTACAGAAGGAAATAGGCATGCAAAAAAAATCCCGGTCTTTTGAACCGGGATCATGGTAATTGAACTCTGGATCATTGAACAATGAGCTTGCCTTCAACTACATTGTTATTACTGTCGGATAACCGGTATATATAAAATCCTGCAGGTAATAAGTTACTTCCAAGGTTAACGTCACCGTTTGCAAGTCCCTTCTTCTCGAGCATGATTTTTCCTGTATGTTCAAACACTTTTAATGTCACACTTCCGCTCATGTTTGCAATATGCAGAACAGAAATCTCATTCAGCGGATTAGGGCTTACAGAGGCTGAAGGCATTTCACGCAGTGTTGTTCTGTCATCATCAGGTATGAGATTACCGGCACTTATACTATCACAATAAGTTGCAGTACAAAGCGTCTTTCCCCCGGTATCAACAAGTGTTACTGTTAAGCACACCTGGAAATTACCAGCAGACTGATATGTATGTGCCGGATTTTTCGCGCTGCTTGTATCACCATCTCCAAAAGTCCATGCGTAGATTGTTCCCGGTTTATTCTGCTTCGCTTTAAAAGTTTCCGTGAGGCTGTTTCTCCTGTTATGATGGGTAAAATCAGCATCACAAACTGCAATCACAACGGGACCTATCGTTATACTGTCACACCATGATGCAGTACAGTTAGTAACACCATTTGCCGAATCTGTCACTGTTAAACAAACATTATAGGTTCCGGGGGAAGAATATATATGTGATCCGTCATTTGAAGTTCCTGTTACAATGGTACCATCTCCAAAATTCCAGGAGTAGGTCGCTCCATGTGCATTGTGTCCGCCTTTCACTTCTACCTCTCCGTTGCGCTTGATATGTATCCTGAACTGAGCCTCACATGATGCAGGTGCAGGCGCTGAAACTGTTACACTGTCGCACCATGTTGCACTGCAATAAACCGTACCATTAGAAGAATCAGTTACGGTTAAACATACATTATAAGTTCCTGCCGCTGCATAAGTATGCAAACCTTTGCCTGTTGAAGAAGTATCAGATGTGCCGTCACCAAATGTCCAGACATACGTTGAACCATGATGATTCCTGGCGGCTTTGAGTTTCACATTTAAAGATTGACCTGCATGAGCATTAAATGCAGCATTGCATGATACCGCTGAAATCAAAATGCTTTTACATTCTGTATCAGAACAAATCGTATCACCGGTTGCATTGAAAGTTGTAACCGTAAGACAAACATTATATGTACCCGGGGCAGCATAGAGATGTGACGGATTCGCCGAGCTATCTGAAGAATTATCTCCGAAGTTCCATGAATAAGAAGCGTTGTTCCTAGCATGTTTGTCAGCACTGAACCAGGTTTGCAATGGATTGCCCCGCTTATGATGAACTTTGAATTTTGCGCTGCATCTTCCTGATGCATTTACCATAGTTGAAAATGAAAGCAACAGCATTGCGGCCATGCTCACTCGTAATCCTTTAATGTAAAAATTATTTCTCATCGGTTTAGGTTTAAATATAATAATTAATATAAGATTCCACTGGACGCAAATTACTCCGTAAAGATGTCACTTGCAAGTCCCGGGGCATTTATTTAAAAAATATTCCGGCCAAATCAACTCAGGCCGGAATATCTCTTTCCAGCACATTGGGATCCTAAGCTTAGAATTCCACGTGGACAAGTTGTCG